>OCTW013381320.1_pt1 | contig 15008 bp, 12 predicted proteins | sample 1539671 | NCBI WGS metagenome assembly OCTW01 (sample SAMN02144230, study PRJEB22623) | gut metagenome | biome: sheep rumen | host: Ovis aries | place: New Zealand
CTCTTTACGAACGTGAGGAGCCTCTTTAGAAACGTAGGGAGCCTCCTCAGTTCCGTAAAGTGCCTCCTCATTTCAGAAAACAGCCTTCCTGTTCAGGAAAAGACTCTTTCTATGTCGCACCCGACCGTTCACCTGACGAAATCTCTATATGCGCGCATATACGCACGCGTATATATAGAGTGGTCTTACCCACTTTTTATGTGTCCCACCTGTCCCATCTGTCCCTGGCGGGAACTATCCTTCTTGGACAGATGGGACAGGTGGGACACTTGTTTTTGTCTTAAGACAACTATATATTATATAGTTTTGTCCTCATCATCGACGATGCTTCTCATGACATCTGTCAACAGTAGATAGTGAGCGCCTCGTCGCAATCAAATTTAAAGTAGTCCTATCTTACAAAGAATCTTCCAAATTTGTTTTTTAATTTCAGCATTATTTCGTATCTTTGCGCCATCAACCACAAATGGATATGAAACTAACGGGTAAACAACTGACAATTATCGTGGTAGCCATTGCCTTCATCGTGATGGCCATCATGACCATGGTTATCGACACAGAGGAAACTGGTACAACCACAACGGAACAGACAGCGAGCACAGAACAGCAGGAAAGCAAGCCTGACAGTGTCATAGTGAATGAGCCACTGGAAGGCGATCCCTATCAGGAGTTGGACGAACTGATCGGTCTTGGTGCCGTGAAGGAAGAGGTGAAGTCGCTGGCCAACTTCGTGAAACTGCAGAAGCAGAGACAAGACAAGGGGCTGAAGACACCCAAGTTGTCATACCATCTGGTATTTACAGGCAGTCCTGGTACCGGTAAGACGACGGTGGCACGTATTGTGGCACGTATCTATAAGGATCTGGGCATCCTGAAGAAAGGACATACAGTAGAGACTGACCGTTCAGGTCTGGTAGCCAACTATGTGGGACAGACAGCCACCAAGACCAATGCCATAGTGGATTCCGCCCTTAATGGCGTGCTCTTCATCGACGAGGCATACGCACTGGTACCCGAGGATGCGTCAAGCGACTATGGACAGGAGGCTATCTCTACCCTACTGAAGCGCATGGAGGACGACCGCGACAAACTGGTAGTGATCATCGCTGGCTACACCAACGAGATGAAGCGATTCATCGACTCGAACCCGGGCCTTCAGTCACGCTTCAATCGCTATATCAATTTCCCCGACTACTCTGCTGATGAGTTGACCGACATCTTCAAGATGTATATGAAGCGCAACCAATATACCATCAGCGAAGATGCCGACACACTATTGCAGGAAAAGTTACACTATGCCGTTGCCCATAAAGACCGTAACTTCGGTAATGCGCGCTACGTGAGAAACGTCTTTGAGAAAGCCATCCAGGCCCAGGCTAACCGTCTGTCGGACAAGAAAGGGCTCAGTGAGCGCCAGTTGACAGAGATCACCTACGACGATCTCATCAAAGCCTTCAAGTGACAGGCTTTTACTGGCTTTATTTCTCAAGGAAAGTCTCTCGCTTCATCTTAGCATCGAAGACCCACTTGATCATCTTCGGATAGCGCATGGCCCAGCAGGCAAAGCGATAGCCATACTTGCTGAAGAAGAAATTGAACACCTTTACCTGACGCTCCATCTTGGCGAACTCCTCGCGGTTGGTCTCACTGAAAGGCTTGCCCTCAACGATTGCCTGCTTGGCATTATAGGCGGTCTTGAAGGCATCATAGAGTCCCTCGCCCGTCAGTTTATTGGCAAAACCGCCTGCATCACCGATGAGGATGACATGCTCGATGGGCGACTTGATGGTCTCCCGCGGGATATATGCCCCGCGCAGGCGACCCTCTGTGACACCGTACTTACGCAGCGTCTCGAGGAACTTAGCCCGATGGGCAGGGAAATCGTTGTTGGTCATAAGCGAGGCGAATCCGTACATGTCGCGCCCGTTGCCAGGGAACTTATAGAAACAGCCCGGCTTGTACTGGTCAGAGAAATGCACGAAGATATCGTCGTCGTGGATGCCATTGACATAGTATTCGAGGAAGAGGACATGGAGACTGGGATCGATTGGTCCGTTGACCTGTCGGCGGATGCGGCTGTTGGCACCATCGGCACCCACGAGATAGCGGCAGTCGATCTGCTCGCCCGACCTCAGCGTGACGAGGATGCGCTTATCGGGCATTTCCTCAAATCGGTCGAAGGTACCCTTGATAAGTTCGCCACCATGGTCGAGGTAATACTGCAGCAAGGAGTTGTCGAAGTCCTTACGGAGCGTCATGCGGATGGGAAACTCAGCATGGAACTCGCAGACGGGATCATCCTCGAACTGCACACGCATACGGTCGATGGGACGGAAGTCGTACTTCACGCCAGGAAGGAGCATGTCGAGCAGCCGCCAGGCCTTCACCGTGAGTCCACCACCACAGACCTTGTCGCGTGGGAACGTGGCATGTTCGACGATGGCACACTCCACCCCAGCCCGCTTCAACAGGCTGCCACAAACGGTGCCGGCAGGGCCGGCACCGATGATCAGCACATCAATCTTTCTCATATATCTTTTTATAAGAATCTACTCCTTGTCGAGCAGAATCTTCATCATCTCGACGGCGGCCTTCGCTACGGAAGTACCAGGACCGAAGATTGCTGCGACGCCTGCTTTATAGAGGAAGTCGTAGTCCTGAGCAGGAATCACACCACCAGCGATGACCATGATATCCTCGCGGCCCAGTTTCTTCAACTCCTCGATGAGTTGCGGGATGAGCGTCTTGTGACCTGCAGCCAGAGAAGAGGCACCCACCACGTGGACATCATTCTCAACAGCCTCGCGGGCAGCCTCGGCAGGTGTCTGGAACAGCGGTCCCATATCCACATCGAAGCCACAGTCGGCATAACCGGTAGCGACTACCTTAGCACCACGGTCGTGACCGTCCTGTCCCATCTTGGCGATGAAGATACGCGGACGACGACCTTCCTTCTCTGCGAACTCATCGGTCAACTTGCAAGCCAACTCGAAGTCGCTATCGTTCTTAGATTCTGAACTATACACGCCTGAAATTGTTCTGATTACTGCTTTATAACGGCCCACGATCTCCTCGCAAGCATCACTGATCTCACCAAGAGTACAACGCAGTTGGGCTGCCTTGACAGCCAGGTCGAGAAGGTTGTTCTCCGACTTACGTCCCTCGTTGAAGTCACGCACGCATTCTGTGATGGCCTTCAGGGCTGCCTGACAGGCTGCCTCGTCGCGAGTAGCGCGAACCTGTGCCAGACTCTCCTCCTGCTGCTTGCGCACGGCGGTGTTGTCCACCTCGAGGATATCAATAGGATCCTCGTGCTCCAGGCGATACTTGTTAGTACCCACGATCGTCTGAACGCCAGAGTCGATACGGGCCTGAGTGCGGGCGGCTGCCTCCTCGATACGCATCTTGGGCAGACCGGTCTCAATGGCCTTTGCCATACCACCCAGTTTCTCGATCTCCTGAATGTGATCCCAAGCCTTGTGCACCAACTCATTGGTCAAGGTCTCCACATAGTAAGAGCCTGCCCATGGGTCGATCTGCTTGCAGACCTTGGTCTCGTTCTGGATATAGATCTGGGTATTACGGGCGATACGGGCCGAGAAGTCGGTAGGCAGGGCGATAGCCTCGTCAAGAGCGTTGGTATGCAGCGACTGGGTGTGGCCCAGCACGGCTGCCATAGCCTCGATACAGGTACGGCCAACATTGTTGAAGGGATCCTGCTCAGTGAGCGACCAACCAGAGGTCTGGGAGTGGGTACGCAGAGCCAGTGACTTCGGGTTCTTGGCGCCGAACGACTTCACGATCTTGGCCCACAACAGACGACCTGCACGCATCTTGGCGATTTCCATGAAGTGGTTCATACCGATAGCCCAGAAGAACGACAGACGCGGAGCAAAAGCATCCACATCGATACCGGCATTGACACCGGTACGCAGATAGTCCATACCGTCGGCCAGGGTGTAGGCCAACTCAATATCAGCGGTGGCACCAGCCTCCTGCATGTGGTAACCCGAGATGGAGATGCTATTGAACTTAGGCATCTTCTGAGATGTATATTCAAAGATGTCGGCGATGATCTTCATCGAGAATGCGGGCGGATAGATATAGGTGTTGCGCACCATGAACTCCTTCAGGATATCGTTCTGGATGGTACCGGCCATCTCCTCGAGTTGAGCACCCTGCTCCAGACCAGCCACGATGTAGAAGGCCAGGATGGGCAGCACGGCACCGTTCATGGTCATGGACACAGACATCTTGTTCAAGGGGATGCCAGAGAAGAGCACCTTCATGTTCTCCTCGTTGCAGATACTTACACCAGCCTTACCCACATCACCAACGACACGGGCATTGTCCGGGTCGTAGCCACGGTGAGTCGGCAGGTCGAAGGCTACGGAGAGACCCTTCTGACCAGAAGCCAGGTTACGACGATAGAAAGCATTCGACTCCTCGGCGGTGGAGAATCCGGCATACTGACGGATGGTCCACGGACGGAACGGATACATCATGGAGTACGGACCACGCAGATAAGGAGGAATACCGGCTGTGAAGTCGAGGTGTTCCATACCTTCAAGGTCTTCTTTTGTATAGACGGGACGGACATCAATATGCTCTGGCGTATGCCAGTTTTCCACAATACCATTGTCCTTCACCCACTTGGCACCATCTTGAGCATGAATGCCAGCATAAATATCAATATTCTTAAAGTTTTTACGCATCATTCAATCCTCCTTTTCTTTAGATACCAAGTTTCTGATTATATTCTTTCAAAGTCTCGAGTACATTACACTTCACGTGAATGAAGTTCTCGATACCAGCAGCCTTCAGGTCTTCCATGCAGGCTGGAGCGCCAGCCACAACGAACATGGCACGACCATCAAGATACTTGAATGCAGGAATAGCATATTCGGCATACTCATCGTCGCTGGAGCAGATCACCACGATATCAGCCTTAGCCTCCAGAGCAGCATCAACACCCTCCTCGACCGTCTTGAAGCCGAGGTTGTCGATCACCTTATAGCCTGCACATGCCAAGAAGTTACAAGAGAACTGGGCACGGGCCTGACGCATGGCCAGATTGCCGATGGTGAGCATGAACGCTGTAGGAACCTTGGTCTCCTCAGTATGGATACGGAGATCCTCGAAGTCGGCAGCCAGACGAGTGGTCTGCAGTTTCTTGAATGGAGCCTCCTCATCACAGCCACAGGCAGGAGCCACTGCTGCACGCTTGCCTTCGCTCTTCTCAGTAAAGTTCGGGAACTGATTGGTACCCAGAAGGAACTCCTTGCGCTTGGCAGCATCTCCATGGCGCTTTACGTTGGTAGCGTTGATATCATCCTGTACGACACCCTTCTTCACGGCCTCCAGGAATCCGCCCTCATCCTCAATCTTGAGGAAGATCTTCCACGCTTCCTGAGCCAGGGCATCTGTCAGGTGCTCAATATAATAAGAACCTGCTGAGGGGTCAACGATCCGATCGAAATGACTCTCCTCCTTGATCAGCAACTGCTGATTGCGGGCGATACGCTCCGAGAAATCCGTTGCTTTCTCATAGGGAGCATCAAAGGGGGTAACCACCATCGAATGGACACCGCCAAGTGCAGCCGACATTGCCTCTGTCTGCGAACGGAGCAGGTTAACATAACTGTCGAACAGTGTCTGATTGTAAGTTGACGTCGTGGCGTTGATGGTCATCTTTGCACTATTATCATCCTTAGGCTCATACTGTTTGACAATTTGTGCCCAAAGCAGACGAGCGGCACGGAACTTGGCAATCTCCATGAAGTAGTTCTCGCTGACACCCATGTAGAACTTCATCTGACGGGCAGCCAGATCCACATCCACACCCGCGTCAATAAGTTGCTGCAGGTATTCGTTACCCCAGGCAAGGGCATAGCCCAACTCCTGAACGATATAGGCACCTGCATTATTCAGTGTCTCTGTATGAACAGTCATCACATGTGCCTTCGGATAGTCCTTCAGCACTTCCACGATCTTCGGGCCATCAGCCAGGCGGGCCGTCACGTCCTTACCCTTCGTCAGCATGTTCTCGATCGGGTCGAAACCTACGGTAAACGACAATTTCTCCTTATCGTAGCCTTTCTTCGTGAAATAGGCATCGACGATCTTTGCCAGTTCCAAGGCATGACAACCACAGGTACGGAAATTCAGATCGACACACTCTGCATAGATACCCTCGAGCAGTGCCTCGATGTTCTCAGTACTCACCAATGCCTTTGGGATACGGAAACCGATGGAGTCGATACCTTTGTTCAGGATATCAAGTGCCTTCTTGTTCGCCTCAGCAGGGTCGTTCACGGCAATATTCTGACGAACATACCATGCATTTGAATCCTTCTTATTACCACGTACGAACGGGAATTCGCCAGGAAGCGCATCAGGTGTCTTCAGGTTTGCCAAGTCTTCACGACGATAGAAAGGCTGTACGTTGAAGCCTTCATTTGTTCTCCATACCAAGCGCTTCTGGAAGTCAGCCCCCTTGAGATCAACCTGAATCTTGTCAAGCCACTCTTGGGTGGTTGGTGCAGTAAACTCGGTAAAGAGTTTTTCTTTATTTGCCATAAATTGATACGTTAAATTGTTATATAAGTTTGTTTTAAGTTGCACTTAACAGCCGACAAAGGTACAAACTTTTTATCCAATTTACCATATTGAATTGTGAAAGAAATAAAAAAACACTTTTTATTCAAAATTAAATGCACAAAATTGCTTGTGATGAGCAATTTTTGAGTACCTTTGCAGTCGAAATTTGAGACAAGACAAATAGTTAGTTCTGGATTATGGAATCTTTTCATTGGTTGAGAGAGTTGTTTACGGCCACCGACTCCGTGGCACACATTGCTTTGCTGTATGCCATTGTGATTGCTATCGGTGTGTATTTAGGTAAGATCAAGATCTTCGGTATTTCTTTGGGAGTGACATTCGTACTCTTTGCTGGTATTATTGCAGGGCATATCGGTTTCACTGCACCAACTCCCATATTGACATTCATGCAAGACTTCGGACTCATCCTATTCGTCTTCATGATCGGTATGCAGGTGGGACCTGGATTCTTCGAGAGTTTCGGTACTGCAGGCATTAAGTTGAACGGACTGGCAACCAGTGGAATCCTGCTAAACATCATCGTGATGTTTGCCTGCTATTACATCTTCTTCGACACATCCAACTCCATCAACCTGCCTATGATGGTCGGCACGCTGTATGGTGCTGTCACCAATACGCCAGGACTTGGTGCTGCCAATGAAGCACTGACGACCGTCTTCCCTAACGGAGCACCCCAGATCGCCTCTGCCTACGCCTGTGCCTACCCACTTGGTGTACTTGGCATCATCGGTGCTACTATATTAATAAGGTATATCTGTAAGGTAAAACTGGAGAAGGAAGAAGAGCAGTTGGCTGCCATGGAAGAAGGCAACACCAACAAGAAGCCCTATAAGATGCATCTGGAGGTAACCAATAAATATTTGGAAGGAAAGACGCTGCTACAGGTGCACGACTTCCTGAACCGAGACTTTGTGGTGTCACGCCTTGTCCATCAGGGAGAACTCTGCATTCCCAACCGTGACACTGTCTTCCATCTGGGCGACCAGATGCTGATTGTATGTGCCGAAGCCGATCAGGAAGCCATCATGGCCTTCATTGGTCCGAAACTCGACATCGACTTCGAACAGAGCGACCAGCCACTTGTTTCAAAGCGTATCCTCGTCACCAATCCGCGGATTAACGGTAAGACATTGGGCGGCATGCATTTCTCAAGCGTCTATGGTGTGAACGTGACCCGTGTCACCCGCCATGGCATGGACCTCTTCGCTTCCGCTGGTCTTCCCTTGCAAGTAGGAGACAAGATCATGGCGGTAGGTCCCGAGGATGCTGTCGATCGCGTGGCCAACAAGATGGGCAACAGTATCCGCCGTCTGAATGCGCCGAATATCGCCACCATTTTTGTAGGCATCTTCCTTGGACTGATCTTTGGATCACTACCCTTTGCCATTCCCGGCATGCCTGTTCCCGTGAAACTGGGTCTGGCAGGTGGTCCGCTGATTATCGCCATTCTCATAGGCCGCTATGGCTATAAGATCCATCTGGTGACCTATACCACCACTTCTGCCAACATGATGCTGCGTGAGATCGGACTTGTGCTGTTCCTTGCCTCTGTCGGTATTAAGGCGGGTGCGAACTTTTTTGAGACAGTCGTTCAGGGTGATGGCCTGCTCTACGTATTGACAGGTTTCTTAATCACGATTATACCTATTTTAATTATAGGTCCTATTGCCCGCATCAAGTTTAAGTTCAATTACTTTACCATCGCAGGAATGATAGCAGGTACTTATACCGATCCCCCTGCCCTGGCATACGCTAACAGCATCTGTTCCAAGGAGGCACCTGCCATCGGCTACTCAACAGTTTATCCGCTATCGATGTTCCTGCGCATCTTTACGGCACAGATTATCGTGTTGTTCTTCTGTAGTTAGATTTCCTGAAAACCTATATAAAAATAACAAGCAAAATGAATAATCCCAAACTACTGCTTTGCGGACTGTTGTTATCCGCCTCCTCTGCGATGTTCGGCCAAGGTGCCAAGAACATTCGCATCAGTGAGGTACTGACCAACAACACTGCCAGCATTGTGGATGAGTTCGGCAATCGTGAAGCCTGGATAGAGTTGGAGAACACCTCGTTCACCACCTATAATATCCGTGGTATGTACTTCACGACCGACCGTTCCGTCCTCGACCCTCAGATGAGCGTCCCCGAGCGCATCAAGCGCATGAGCGTCATTCCCAGCGGTGATAACCGCACACAGATCGGTGGACGTCAGCACATTATCTTTTTCAGCAACTCCAATCCCTCTCAGGGCAAGTTGCATCTCTCACTTCAGGTTCCAATGTCTGTACCAGTATGGATCGGTTTTTATAATGGTAACGCAGAGGAGTTGATCGACTCCGTCACAGTACCGCCACTTGCCGCTAACCAGAGTTATGCCCGTCATGAAAATACCTGGAGCGTGAAGTCGGCAGAAAACGTCACGCCAGGCATTGAGAACTTCATCAAGACCGACGAGACGAAAGATGCCAAACTGAAGCGCGAGGATCCGTACGGATTCGGTATCACCCTGCTCGCCATGGGCATCGTCTTTTTCTGCCTGGCTGTTCTCTTCCTGTTCTTCTGGCTCTTCGGCCTCGTCATGCGTCATATCGACGCTGCGAAGAAAGTGGCTGAGGTACAGCCCATCAAGGCCGTAACAAAGACAGTGGAAGTGACCCACGACATCGCCCACGCCACAGGTAACATCCTGCAAGATGGTCTGCAGAAGAAGGGTATTGACAAGGAAGTGTATATCGCTGTTATCTCTATGGCCCTGAAACAATATCAGGACGACGTGCACGACGTGGAGAGCGGTATTATCACCATCAAGACCAAGGACACAGGCTGGAGCGATGAATACAGTCAAATGACCCACTTCCATGACCCGTTGCAGCCCACCAACCATCAGGGACCAACGATCCCAACAACTCCCGACATGAAATAATCACCAATTATCTATTAGCAAAATGAACAAGTATCAATATAAAGTACAAGGCGTCGATTACGACGTAGAGATAGAAGAAGTAGAGGGCAACATCGCAAAGGTGAATGTCAATGGCATCCGCTTTGATGTAGAGTTGAAACAGCCCATCAACCCGACAAGTTCGCTGAAGAAGGTGCACATCGAGACGCCCAAGCCTGTGGCTCGTCCTGTTGTGGCCCCCGCTGCAGCCCCCGCTGCCGACAAGCCCATGGCTGCAGGTACAGGATCTCCCGTGAAGGCTCCCCTCCCTGGCACTATCAATGAGTTAAAGGTCAATGTAGGAGACAAGGTGAACGTAGGAGACGTGGTACTCGTGCTGGAAGCCATGAAGATGCAGAACAACATCGAGTCTGAATACGAGGGAACCGTTACATCCATTACAGTTAAACAGGGCGAGAGCGTTATGGAAGGCGCCGTGCTCATGACCATCGGATAATATTATGGATTTAGGACAGTTTATCATACAGAATTTTGAGGAGTTCCTGACCTATACGGCTTTTGCCAATGCTACTATCGGGAACCTCATTATGATTGCGGTGGGAGCCTTCTTCATCTGGCTCGCCATCAAGAAAGACTTTGAGCCATTGTTGCTCGTTCCTATCGGACTGGGCATTATCCTCGGCAATATCCCCTTCCGCGCTGATGCCGGACTGGAGATTGGCCTTTATGAGGACAATTCCGTACTGAACATCTTCTACCAAGGTGTGCGACAAGGCTGGTATCCCCCACTGATTTTCCTCGGCATAGGTGCAATGACCGACTTTACCGCTCTGCTCGCTAATCCGAAACTGATGCTGATAGGTGCCGCTGCCCAGTTTGGTATCTTTGGTGCCTATATGGTAGCCCTGGCCATGGGATTCGAGCCCTCACAGGCTGCCGGCATCGCCATCATCGGAGGTGCTGATGGTCCAACGGCCATCTTCCTGTCGTCGAAACTCTCTCCTAACCTGATGGGGGCCATTGCAGTCTGTGCCTATAGTTACATGGCCTTAGTACCAGTGATCCAGCCGTTTATCATGCGTCTGCTCACCACCAAGAAGGAGCGAGTCATTAAGATGAAGCCTGCACGCGAGGTATCTCAGACAGAGCGTATCCTGTTCCCCATTATCGGATTGCTACTGACAACGTTTATCGTGCCGTCAGGCCTGCCACTACTGGGTATGCTCTTCTTCGGCAATCTGTTGAAGGAGTCTGGCAAGACCACCCGTCTGGCCAAGACCGCTGGTGCTGCCCTGAATGATATCGTGGTCATGCTCCTCGGACTCACTGTAGGATGTTCCACTCAGGCATCCGAATTCCTGACGCTGAACACCATCAAGATTTTCGCACTCGGTGCCATGGCCTTCATGATTGCAACGGCTTCTGGTGTCTGCTTCGTGAAGATCATGAACCTTTTCCTGCCGGAAGGCAAGAAACTGAACCCGCTGATTGGTAATGCAGGTGTGAGTGCCGTACCGATGGCTGCTCGAATCTCCAACAATCTGGGATTGGAGTACGACCGCCACAACTTCCTGCTCATGCATGCCATGGGGCCGAATGTTGCCGGTGTGATCGGTTCTGCAGTCGCTGCCGGAGCATTGTTAGGCTTCCTTTCGTAACGCCTAAAATGTCCGATTGATAAAAAAAATCTCGCTTTTCTTGTTAAAGCGAGGTTTTTTTATTATCTTTGCCAGCGAAATAGTAATAAGATGAAACATCTGACACTTCCAAACGACATCGGAACGGTTCCTCAACTCAGTGAATTCATTGATAATTTCTGCCAGGAAGAGGACATTGATGCGGCCTTGACGATGAAATTGAATCTGGCCGTAGAAGAGGCTGTTGTTAATGTGATGAGTTATGGCTATCCAGACAACAAGGTCGGGTTAGTCGATATTGATATGGAGAGTGACGGGAAATGGATCACTATCACCATCACCGACTCTGGCATACCATTCGACCCAACCAAGAAAGAAGAAGTCGATATTACACTTCCTGCAGACCAACGCCCCATCGGTGGTCTTGGCATCTACCTTGTCCGTAATATCATGGACACTGTAGAATACCAGAATATCAATAATCAGAATATACTTATTTTACGGAAAGAACTAAATAAAGAACTAAATAAAGAATAAATTATGATCACGATTAATGAAGAAAACGATGGAATGAGAGCCATCTTTGAAGGACGTCTGGATACTCCTGCAGCGGTGAAAGCCCAACAAGAGATAACACCCCTCCTTGAGAGCGCCGACAAGACAATTATCCTCGACTGTACCAATCTTGAATACATCAGCAGTTCAGGCCTCCGACTATTCCTAACCATCCGCAAGGAGACAGGCGCCAAAGGTGGAAAGGTAATCATCGAGAATATCAACGAAGAACTGAGAAAAGTCTTCATGATGACTGGTTTCTTCAATCTCTTTGAGATCAGGAATGCATAACAGTGGGGCTTCAAGGCCCAAGATTGCGATTATCGACCCCAATACCCTCTCGGCACTGGGACTGAAGAATATTCTCCAGAACGTCATGCCTATCATGACAGTGGATATCTATGGCTCATTCCTTGAATTAACAGCCAATGAGCCGGAAAGTTATTTCCACTATTTCACAGCCATGAATATCGTACTGGAGAACAAGCCATTCTTTCAGGAAAGGAGACGGAAAACGATTGTCCTTACCTTGTCGCTGGACACGATGTCTCAACTCTCCGACTTCCATTGTCTGTGCGTCAATGTCCCTGAGGAAGAACTTGTGCGCTCCATCCTGATGCTCCAGCAACATGCCCATGGTCATGGAGAGCATTTGCCTCCGATGCCCAACATCCTGAAGCAGAAGATTCTGACGGACAGGGAGATTGAGGTCATGTCACTCATCGTTCAGGGATATATCAATAAGGAGATTGCCGACAAACTGAATATCGGGCTGGCAACGGTCATCACCCATCGGAAGAATATCATGGACAAACTCGGAATGAAGAGCGTCTCGGCTCTCACCATCTATGCTGTGATGCACGGCTATGTAGATATCAATAAAATATAAAAGGTTGCCGAATGGCAACCTTTTTTATAACTTCACGCTCGAGATATCCACCAGACCATTGACGATGGCATAAATGGTAAGCCCCGCAGGCGAATGGATCTGAAGTTTGCGAGCAATATTACGCCTGTGCGTAATGACGGTATTCGTGGAGATACACAGATGATCAGCAATCTCCTTGTTTGACATCCCCTGCACCAGTGCAACGATCACGTCTTTCTCGCGATCGCTTAAGGTATCGGGATTCTGGGCCGCACTACTCTTGAACACCATGTCCGTGATATTGCGCGACACATCACTTTGCTTAGTGGATTGTTCCAAGCGACGGATAGCAGGCACAAAGATATGGTCTTCCACCTGCGCATGCTGACGCAACCACTCCTCATTATCATAGATATCATGAAGCGTAGCCGTCAACTGGTTATTTCGCAGTCCGTCCTGTGGCAGATACTTGATGATGAGAAGTTTCAACTCGCGCAGTTTCTTATCTGCGGCACCATGATGCTTGGAGAAGGTCTCCACATTATAATCATTAGCCGGACGTCCTTCCAAGAGCGTCTCCACGTAAGGGAAGAGGGTCTTTTGCTCATACATCATGTGACGGCGTATCTCATGGGCATATTCATCGTAGAACCTGAGGATCAACTGTCCCAAAGAATCGTCTAGGTTCAGTGACTCAGACAGTTCCCTACGGATAAAAGGCAACTGGAAGTCAAGGAAATAGGCATGACTGGCCTCCAGATAGTGCAGCAGAGTAGGCACAGATATCTGCTCATCTGCTTCAAAGTCTCCATAGCCATTGATGGTAAAGTTCACCACTGCCAAGAAGGTATAGGTATCAACCTGATTATCCTCACAAGTCTCTTTCACAGTCTTGTCGCCAAAGCCAAGGCTTATGCCGAAACTTCCAAGCGACTGCAACAGATCGTAATTATCCCGGATCAGAGAAATCATCTTGTCATCCGCTTCATACATCTTCTGATTCTTCATCCTTCTGCTACCTAATAATTATTACGGCTGCAAAATTATACATAATTCTCGAAATATGCAATAATCACAATTAGGTATTTTCGTGGCTCAAACCCCGTATAAATAGGCATCTTAACACGATTTCATTATTTTTAGGTATTGTGTTTTTTTTCAAAACGATGTACCTTTGCACCCGATTTTAACACAGATTAGGTTAATTTGCAATATGAAAAGGCTATTAGGATTACTGACAGCAGGTACATTAATTATTTCTGCCCAAGCAGCAGAGCCTACAGGCAATAGTACGATACTAACAGACACCCAAGAGGTACAAGACGTACAGGCCAAGGCACCATCAGACGAGGTAACGGGTTATGACAAATGGCGCATCGGCAGTTACGGTGAGATGCTGGCAGCATTTAAAGACTACGGACTGAACCGTTTCTACGGTAGCAGCAAAGGGAACACCAAGAAGAACCACAATGAAATCAGTATTCCCCGTTTCATATTACAAGGTGAATACAAGATAACGCCAAAGTGGATTTTAGCGGCTGAGATCGAGTTCGAGGCTGGTGGCACTGGTATCACCTACGAGATCGAGTCACAGTCTGGAAGCGAGAACGGTGAATACGAGACGGAGGTGGAGAAAGGCGGTGAGGTCGCCCTGGAGCAGTTCCACCTGACGCGCCTCATCACACCAGCCTTTAATGTCCGCGTAGGCCACATGATTGTCCCCGTAGGACTGACGAATTCACACCACGAGCCACTGAACTTCTTCACGGCAGCCCGCCCTGAAGGAGCCACCACCATCATGGCCTCCACGTGGCACGAGACAGGCCTTGCAGCGTTTGGACGCTTTGGCAAGGGCGCTGCAACCTTCGACTACGAAGCCATGATCACCAGTGGTCTGAATCCCAATGGCTTCGACTGCTATAACTGGGTAAAGAAAGCCAAGCAGGGCTTCCTGGAAGTAGATAACTTCACGGCGCCAGCCTATACTGCCCGCCTGAACTGGACAGGTGTCAAAGGGCTCCGTGTTGGTGCCTCCGTCTTCTTCAACCCCAAGGCCCAGAAGAATGCTGACAAACTGATTACCTACGAAGAATACGACGACATCAACGTTCTGCTCTATTCCTTCGACGCACAGTATATTAATAAATATGTAACGGCTCGTGCCAACTACCTCTCTGGCAACATCACGGAGACGGCGGGCATCACTGCTGCCAACCGCAGTTACTCAAGCAAGTCGCCATATAGCAGGAAAGGCCCTGTGGCAAAGCGTGCCGTTGACTGGAGCGCCGAGGTGGGTGTCAACCTGAAGTCTTTCTTCCCCGGTGTTAAGGGTTTCCCGACGATCTATCCTTTCGTACACTATAACTACTACAATCCGCAGGAAGAGTGCGAGAAGGGACTAATCGGCGACGAGCGCTGCCAG
>OCTW013416567.1_pt1 | contig 15008 bp, 13 predicted proteins | sample 1539671 | NCBI WGS metagenome assembly OCTW01 (sample SAMN02144230, study PRJEB22623) | gut metagenome | biome: sheep rumen | host: Ovis aries | place: New Zealand
ACATTTACTATTGAAGTCGAACAGCGTACCATCATCATTATTCGCAATAACGAGAATATGCCCTCTCTCCAAATCCACCTCTATACCTGGAAGAACAAAGGTGTTTGGCAAAGCGTTCCTTATCTCTTGAAACTGCGTGTAGTCAAACATGTTGTGGTTTGTTATAGCAATAACATCCAAACCAGTCTTTTCTATATAGTCCACTAAGACATCCTTATCAAATGTAAATGTCCTATCTGACACAGAAGCAACTGTGTGAATATGCAAGTCACATCTTTTCATATTATTACCATTAGAATCATTATTTCTACTATCTGTATAAATACCACATTTCGCTGCTATAACCATTATATAATAAGCAGCGCACTTTAATTATTATTTTCCCCCACAAAAGTAGATAAAAATATTGTAAGAACTGAATATTTTTTCTTTTTTTGTTTGACTATAGATACCTTTTTATGTTTTTTTATAATTATTGTCTCATAAGATACGTTTTTTACTGTTTTATTACAACTACTAAATATATCCTATAGGCATGCATGCTTTTAATGCTACCCATTATTGAACTGCCATGGGATTACGAGTTCTTATATGATTCTAGCAGGCTGGTAGTTCTTTTCAAGTAGTTCCTGCACGTCCTGCTCCTTATAGAGCACCTTGCCCTGACAGTATGTAAAGGGAATCAAGCCCTTGTTGCGGTACTGCTGCAAGGTGTGTCGGCTCACTTTGAGCATTTCCGACAGTTCCTTGTCGGTCATGTAGCGCACACCGTCCAACAGCGGGCGGTAGTGCTGCGTGGCCTGTTCGTGCAACTCCAGAGCCTTTCGGATGCGTCCGTAAAGGTCGGTGAAATAATCCTTGGTGATAATGTCCTGTCCTAACATGGCGATTCTATTTTGATGGGTTGATCACTTCCGTTTCCTCACTCTTTGGCGACTTCTCCACCAGCCCGTCTGCGAGGGCTTTCACATCCTTTGCCTTGTAGTACACCCTGTGCTGGAACTGCGAGAATGGCAGTTTGCCTTGTTCCCGTAGCGAATAGACCGTGCGACGGTCTAACTGAAGACCTGCGCACACGTCAGCCGTGTCGAGCCATTGTTCTGGCTGCTTGTCCTCCGTCCGTGCATCCATGCTTGTGATGCGCGATATAAAGTACTCCACTGTCTGAATGAAGTCCTCAAAAGCCTTTTTCTCAATAATCACTATCTCCATATCTGTCTGATTTTTGATTTCGGGTGCAAAGTAACAAAGGAAAAAGACAAACCCAATCACGGCAATCCTGTTTGGCTGAAAGTGGCGGTCAGATGGCTGAAAATGGCGGTCGGAAGCCGTCTGAAACGACCTTCTCCAAGAAAATCATTCCTTAGTAAGCACTTATTAGTGAAACGGGTTGTCCTGATACCCCTAATTTTGCACCCGTAAACTTGAAAATCAGACCAAAATGGAGCAACTTTCAAAAGAATACTTTGAGCAGTGGATGACCCGTATCACTGAGCATCAAGAGCAGATGATGGACGAACTGCGCCAACTCAAGGCACAGTCGCCGGACACCGACGGGGACGGCATGATTGACGATGCCGACTTCTGCCAGATCCTGAACATCAGCGCACGAACCTCACAGCGATACCGCACGGAGGGACTGATACCTTACAGCGTCCTTCGCCAGCGTGTCTATTACAAGGAAAGTGACGTGTGGGCATTCATCCGAAAGAACAGGAAGGACAAGGGCGGTCAACTCAGTGAGAAGTTAGACCAGATGAAACGCCCATCATGGAAATGACTATACAGCCGGCTAACAAGTATAGAATCAGAGATCATCAACATTAGTAACAACTTTCAAAATCCAGTAAACAATGGACAAGGAAAAAGAAAACGAACAGGAGAAGTTGAAGCCCGACAAGGACGTGCTGATTGTCACGGACAACAAGACAGGAGAGCGTGGTGTCGTCACAGGCATGAACAGCATCGGAAATCCCATTAAAATGCCCGTCAGGAAAGAATACTCACAGTCTTTCCTACAGTTCGACAAGAACGGCAATGCCCTTGACAACTTCTTCACGAACTTCGTCCGCCAGTGCAAGGAGCCGACTCGTTTCGGCTTCACCAAGACCACTACAGGCGCACTTGAACGACTGTTCGCCGGGTCGGAAGAGGCAAAGGCGGAAATCGAGGGTGAAAGCATCAATCCATCCAATTACATTAACAACAAAAACAAGAAGAAAATGGAACAGAAACCAAACAACGAGAATGCAGCACAGCAGCAGGAGAACAAGCACCAGTACCAGCCCATCGACGAGACCAAGGTCAATTGGGCGGACATCCAGCAGAAATGGGGAGTCACCCGTGACCAACTCGAACAGTCGGGCGATCTCAACAAGATGCTGAACTACGGCAAGAGCAACCTCATCACCGTGCATCCAGCCTTCGGCGGAGAGCAGTTGGAAACCGCTGCCCGTCTGTCCTTTAAGAAGAACGAGGACGGCAGCGTGAGCCTTGTGCCTCACCTCATCCGCAGGGAGGCCAATCTGGAGCAGGAGTACAAGGGACACACCTTTTCCGAGGCCGACAAGTCTGCCCTAAAGAACTACGGCAACATGGGACGTGTTGTTGACCTCCTGAACGAGCGTGGCGAACGAGTGCCAAGCATCATCAGCATCGACCGCCAGACCAACGAGATTACAGACCTGCCCGTGCGCCGTCTGCGCATCCCAGAGAAAATCGGCAACACGGAACTGACGAAGCAGGAGCAGGACATACTCCGTGCCGGACTGCCCCTGAAGAACAAGGAGATTGAGCTTGCCAACGGTCGCAAGTTTACCACCACCCTGCAAGCCAACGTAGAAGAGAAGGGGGTGGAGTTCGTACCCCGTGGCAACCGCCAGCGCAACGGTCAGGAGCAGAAGCAGGAGGGTAGCCAACAGACAGAGGGTCAGGCACAGCAAGCCGACGGTGACGGTGCACAGAAACAGCGCCGTCCCCAATGGACGGACGAGAATGGCAACATCAAGCCCATCGGCAAGTGGAAGGGCGTAGAGTTCACCGACGAGCAGAAGCGTGACTATCTGGAGGGCAAGACCATCAAACTCGACGGTGTGCCCGACAAGCAGGGCGTACCCTCTACAATGTACCTGAAGTTCAGTCCCGAAAAGGGGCGTCCCTTGACCTATGCTAATGATCCAGACAAGGCAGTCAGTCAGAAACCTGCCTCTGAGAGTCAGACGCAAGTAGCCGTGAACAATGACGGCAAGACCAACGAGCAGACCAAGGGTGTGAAAGAACCATTGCAGCAAGGCCAGACCGCTCCGAAGGACACCAAGCAGCAGGAGCAACAGGACGCTGCCGTGAAGCAGGTCAAGCCTGAGAAGAAAAAGAGCAAGGGCATGAAGATGTAGCATTCGGACTATATTACCCACTCACTGCTTTTGGCTCGTTCCTGTCTGGGAACCGACGGGGACGAGCCATCATTATACCCATCTATCAACAATAGAAACCCGTAAAAAAATAAGAAATCATGATTACGATAATAGCAGATACACAGAACATAGCGAAACGATATGCAAGAATAGTAGGAGCCAGTGACGAAGACACCCGTCACTATGTCGGCAACAACTATGCCGTTACATGGCTGGAGGGCTTAGACCTCGGCTTCAGCCCGGAACTTGCCAAGACCCTTGACAACCTTTCACCAACGGAACTGCCTTACTTCCCCGAAAAGTTCCCAGTGGTGCTCTTGCCAGCAGACGGACATCTGAAGCTAAGCGAGAAGATGGCAAACTATGCCCGTATCCTCTCGGAACTGATTGCCAACAGCACATATGTCTATGTAGCGACATCGGATTTGCAAGCCACATTGCTGAAAGCTGGCCCCATGCTTGTGACCGTCCCGAAGGGCTTCCTCTTTCAGTTACACCTCCGTTCGCTTTCCGCCAAGGGCATCCGTGAAAGCCTTCAGAACCGCCTACAGATACGGGGCGTTCAGCAGAAATATGAGCAGGCACTCAAAAAGAAGAAAGCCGACTGGCTCGTCTCTGCCAATGCCACCCACCTTTTGGAAAAGGTCTATGGCAAAGGCACCCATCAGATTGACCGTATAGCCACACCCCTGCTTTCACTAATCTGCCGACGCTACAAGGCAAACAAAGAACACCAGCCTGAAGCCACCTATCAGGTGAACTTCTCACTGGAACATGACGGCGAGGTCTATAAATTCACGTCTGACGAACAGTTTACGGACGTGGCAGAAGCCAATGCCCTCTATATTAAGCTGCGCTCAGCGATGGGCGAAAAGCCTGTTGTCATCAGCAAGATTGCCGTTAAGACGGAAAAGTTATATGCACCTTCATTGTACGACTACTACATCATGCTGCTTGCAGCCAATAAGCGTTTAGGTTTCGGTGTCGTCCACACGACCCAATGTCTCCAAAAACTCTTTGACCTCGGACTGATAACATGGCCCTTCACGAAAGAGACCTTTATCAACAAGAACTATGCCCGTGACTTCTGGAGCAACACCGTCAACGACCTGCGCAGTAAGGCAAAATGGGAGCGTATGATACTGAAAATCGACAAGCCCAACATGGATTGCATCTGGGAGTATTGCGGCAAGCGTGACCATATCGGCATCTGCCTGACAGAGCGCAAGTGTACCCCAGACATGTATAAGCTGACACAGGATGAGCAGAGAATCTATGACCTCATTGCAGAGCGGATAATCCTGGCATTCGGTGAAGATGCACAAATGATTACATCAACCGTCAGTGCCGACTTCGACGGCCACCTGTTCAGTGTGGAGAAAAGTGCACTGAAGGAAAAGGGATGGACAGCAATGACAAACCGCCAGTTTGGTAACACGGACAATCCGTATGTCAACTATCGCTGGCATGAGGGTGAGAAGGAACACTTCTATGGTGTATCCATCACCAAGAAAAGCAGTAAGCCCATACAGTTGCACACAGCAGAGACTCTGCTCATTGAGGCAGACCTTTTCGACCTCGGAACGACCAAGGAGCAAGCCGATGCCATCAAGACGCTCTTTGAACAGGGCTACATCGATACATCGGAAGCAGAAATCATACCCACAGAAAAAGGGCTGGCACTCTATTCCATTGTACATGACATGATTATCGGGAATCCCCAATACATGGCCTGCCTTAACCGATGCCTTGCCGAAGGACAGTATAACAAGGCAATGGTAAACGACTATACAGAGGGTATTACCCGTGAACTGCTGGCATCCGAGACCCTGTTTGCAAAACGAGCCTTACCCGTCAGTCAGGATACACAGGAAATCATCGAATACATCAAACAGAAAGCATCATGAGCAAGACATTACCGACAACCACACGGGAATTGGACTATTATGAGCTTTATCTGCTGGACTACCTGCGTCAGCATAAGTTTTCCCAACAGCATGACCGTGACTTCATCCGTACCCGTGCGGATGAAGCGGCAGAGACCTACGAGCAGGAACGGCGGAACGGACATTCCACGGATCAGGCACAGGAATTGGCAATGGCCGCACTCACCCAGGGACTGCACTACTCACAATACGACATCCTGCTGGACGTCATCAACACAGAGTTTGAGAAGTCCGTCCCTCCAGTACTGCATGAGCAACTGGCAGAGAACCTGCTGCCTTTCATGGGCAAGGTCTTTTCCATATACGATCTTGCCGACGATGATTTTGCACTCAGCGACGAATACCAGAACCTCCACGACGAACTGACTGGTGCCGTTGCCCTATACCTCGGACAGTATGGCATACAATAGAAAGGAACACCTGCAGCGGAACATCGAGGCTATCAGGACGATGTTTCTGCTGGAACGGGAGAAGCGTACTCCCACTACAGAAGAATTGGATGTGTTGCGTGGATACTGCGGTTTCGGGGGATTGAAGTGCATCCTCTATCCTGCTGCTAACCTTTCAGACTCCACCAAGTGGCCCAAATCAGAGATGCCGCTGTTCACCCAGACGATGGAACTGCATAGCCTGTTACATGAAAACGCACAGTCCGAACAGGAATACAAACGCTATGTGGACAGTCTGAAATCGTCTGTGCTGACGGCTTTCTATACGCCCAATGTCTTTGTGAACACCCTTGTTGACACGTTCAACTACTTCGGCATCGTACCCGAAAAAGTGCTGGAGCCGTCATCGGGTATCGGCGTGTTCGTGGATGCCGTGAAGCAGAAGAACAAGGACGCATACGTCATGGCCTACGAGAAAGACCTGCTGACTGGCAAGGTGCTGAAAGCCCTGCACCCTGAATCCATCGTGAGGATAGAGGGATTCGAGAAACTGGCAAAGCCGTTTGAGAACTATTTCGACATGGCAGTGTCAAACATTCCCTTCGGTGACATTGCCGTGTTTGATGCAACCTACACCAACAGCAAGGAACCCGTCAGGCGACAGGCGGCAAAGATGGTACATAATTATTTCTTCCTGAAGGCATTGGATGCGGTGCATAACGGGGGCGTGGTGGCTTTCATCACCTCGCAGGGTGTCATGGACTCCCCGACAACAGCACCTATCCGTGAGGAAATGCTGCGTCATGCAGACCTTGTGAGTGCCGTCCGTCTGCCTAACAACCTCTTTACGGAGAATGCCAATACGGAAGTGGGCAGTGACCTCATCATTCTCCAGAAGAATACAGCCAAGAAGGAACTGGCAGAAACCGACAGCCTTTTCATCAACGTGGAGGATGTGGATGGCATCGGGACAAGTGTCTATTTTGTGGCGCATGGTGACCATATCGTACATACATCTGCCAAACGTGACACCGATCCCTACGGCAAACCTGCAATGGAGTATATCCATGAGGGCGGTGTGGACGGCATTGCTGCGGATATGGCAAAGGTGGTACAGGCGGACATCAGCGTCCACTTCGACTACTCCCTGTATAGAGGAAAAGCGGTTAAGGATGCCGAAGTCGTGAAGGAGAAGACCGTCACTCAGGAAGCGGAACAAAAGGAAACTGCCCCGACACAAGAAAAGGCCATTGAACCAATAGCACAGGAACAGCCCAAGGAGAAGCCGAAGCCGTCACCCTCTCCCATGCTCTCCCTTTTCGACCTTTGGGAAGAAAACGGTGAGGAAATACCACAGGCTGAAGTGACGGAAAAGCCGAAAACGAAAGCGAAGAAAGCCACGGATGCCAAGCCAAGGAAAAAGAAGGAAGTCACTGCCGTCCAACAGACGTTGGCACTGGACTTCTCGGCAACCCTCAACATGAACAAGGGAAGGAAGAAGGAGAAAGAAGGGCTACCCGACAATCCTGATTACATCTATGCCGACATCAATTGGGAAGAGAATCCTCCCATCAACGGCTTCTATGAGGTGATGATGGATATGACACCAGAGCAGAGAATCAAACTGCGTGTGATTGCCGAGGAACACCGAAAGGCAGAACTGGAGCGTCAGGGACTGACGGACACGATGAATCCCGCTTTCCTTCCCTCCAAAGAGGCTATGGAGAAATACGGCAGTCACCATACGGACGGACAGACAACTGGCAAGGCAGGTGCAACGGCAAAAGTTAAAGTACAAAAGCCTGTAGACCTCACCCCAAGACCGTTTGAGGGCGAGAGACAGCCTTTCTACCGTGACGGCACCATCGTACTGGATAAGGACGGCAACCTCGGACACCTGCGTGACGTATCGGATTACGGGGCTACCTTCCACCCGTTGGAGGTCAATGCCTCACAGACGGCGATGCTGACAGCCTACATCCCTTTGCGTGACACTTACGAGAACCTATACACCTATGAGGCGAACAACCGCGAGGAAAACAAGCAACTGCGCGAGGAACTGAATACCCTTTACGACCAGTTTGTGAAGAACTTCGGCAACCTGAACCAAGGCAGAATGACCAAGCTGTTGCTAATGGATTCACACGGTCGTGACACTCTCGCCATTGAGCGTGTGGAGAACGGGCAGTTTATCAAGGCGGACATCTTCGACCACCCCGTTTCGTTCAACATCAACGAGGTGACGCAGGTCGATACCCCGGAGGAAGCCTTGTCTGCTTCGCTCAACAAGTACGGAGGTGTGAATCTCGGCTATATGGCATGGCTCACCAGCATGGAGATTGGCGAACTGATAGACGGGCTGAAAGGGCGCATCTACTTCAATCCGCTGACTACTGGCTATGAGGTGAAAGACCGCTTTATTGCTGGCAATGTCATCGACAAGGCGGAACGGATTGAGCGGTGGATAGATTGGCAGAGACAACGGAGAGAAGAGGATGGCGGGGAATACACCGTTGACCCGTCTGTGGCAGAATCGCTGCAGGCCCTGAAAGATGCTTATCCGGAACGTATTCAGTTTGCAGAACTTGACTTTAACTTTGGTGAGCGATGGATTCCAACAGGAATGTTCTCGGCCTATATGACCCAACTCTATGGCACGGACATTCGCATCGGCTACTCTGAAAGCATGGATGAGTTCTCGGTGGTTTGCAGTGAGAAGAACATGAAGATCAACGAGGAATATTGTGTGCGTGGCTACTACCGCTCGTATGACGGTATCGCCCTGTTGAAACATGCGCTGCATAACACCTGCCCGGACATGATGAAGTGCATTGGTACAGACGAGAACGGTAACGACATCAAGGTGCGCGATGCCGAGGGCGTCCAGTTGGCTAACTCGAAGATTGACGAGATTCGAAACGGCTTCTCTGACTGGTTGGAAGAACAGTCGCCGGAGTTCAAGGAACGGCTGACGGACATGTATAACCGCAAGTTCAACTGCTTTGTGCGTCCGAAGTATGACGGCAGTCACCAGACTTTCCCAGACCTCGACATGAAGTCACTGGAGCGTCGCTATGGCATCAAGAGTATCTACGGTTCACAGAAGGATTGTATCTGGATGCTGAAACAGAACGGTGGAGGCATTTGTGACCACGAAGTCGGTACGGGTAAGACGCTGATTATGTGCATCGCCGCCCATGAAATGAAGCGTCTCGGAATGGCACACAAGCCCATGATTATCGGACTGAAAGCGAACGTGGCGGAGATTGCTGTCACCTATATGGCGGCATATCCCAATGCGCGGATTCTCTATGCCTCGGAAAAGGACTTTTCGACGCAAAACCGCATCAAGTTCTTCAATACCATCAAGAACAACGACTTTGACTGTGTGATTATGTCACACGACCAGTTCGGCAAGATACCGCAGTCGCCGGAATTGCAGCAGGAAATCCTACAGGCAGAGCTTGACAGCGTGGAGGAAAACCTTGAAGTGCTACGGGCGCAGGGCAAGGAGGTGAGCAAGAAAATGCTGCGCGGACTGGAGAAACGGAAGTTCAACCTTGAAGCCAAGTTGGAGAAGATTGCCTATCAGATAGAGACGCGCACGGATGACGTGTGCGACTTCAAGCAGATGGGCATCGACCATTTGTTTGTCGATGAAAGTCATCAGTTTAAAAATCTGATGTTCAACACCCGTCACGACCATGTGGCTGGACTCGGCAACTCTGAGGGTAGCCAGAGGGCATTGAACATGCTCTTTGCCATCCGTACCATACAGGAGCGGACAGGCAGAGACCTCGGTGCAACCTTCTTGTCGGGTACGACCATCAGCAACTCACTCACGGAACTATACTTGCTCTTCAAGTACCTGCGTCCTCGTGAACTGGAGCGTCAGAATATCCGTTGCTTTGATGCGTGGGCGGCAATCTTTGCTAAGAAGACAACCGACTTTGAGTTTAACGTCACCAACAACATTGTGCAGAAAGAGCGTTTCCGCTACTTTATTAAAGTCCCGGAATTGGCGGCTTTCTATAATGAAATCACGGACTATCGCACGGCGGCTGACGTAGGCGTGGACAGACCGGAGAAGAATGAGATACTGCACAATATTCCACCGACACCCGATCAGGAAGAGTTTATCAAACGGCTGATGGAGTTTGCCAAGTCGGGCGATGCCACTTTGCTTGGTCGTCCGCCACTCTCTGAGACGGAGGAAAAGGCGAAGATGCTCATTGCTACGGACTATGCCCGAAAGATGGCACTGGATATGCGTATGATTAGCCCGAACTACGAGGATCATCCCGACAACAAGGCTTCGCATTGCGCCAAGATGATTGCCGAGTATTATCAGCGATTCAATGCCCAAAAGGGCACGCAGTTTGTCTTTTCAGATTTGGGAACATGGCAAGGTAATGAGTGCTGGTCGGTATATTCTGAAATCAAGCGTAAACTGGTGGAGGACTACGACATCCCTGCGGGTGAAATCCGTTTCATACAGGAATGCAAGAACGAGAAGGCACGTAAGGCGGTAATCTCTGCCATGAATGAGGGCAGCGTCCGTGTGTTGTTCGGCTCCACCTCCATGCTCGGCACGGGTGTCAATGCTCAGAAACGTGCCGTGGCGATTCATCATTTGGACACGCCGTGGCGTCCGTCCGATCTGGAGCAACGAAACGGTCGTGCGGTACGTGCTAGGAATGAAATTGCCAAACACTTTGCCGATAACAAGGTGGATGTGATTATCTATGCAGTTGAGAAATCACTCGACAGTTATAAGTTTAATCTTCTTCACTGCAAACAGATGTTTATATCGCAGTTGAAGAGTGGCGCACTCGGCGCCCGTACCATCGACGAGGGGGCAATGGACGAGAAGTCGGGCATGAACTTCTCGGAGTATATGGCAATCTTGTCGGGCAATACAGACCTGTTGGATAAGGCAAAACTGGAAAAGAAGATTGCTGCATTGGAGGGTGAACGCAAGTCGTTCAATAAAGGACGGAACGAGTCTCTTTGGAAATTGGAGAACAGGCAGGATGAACTTGAACGTAACAATGGCGTTATCGCCAAGTTGCAGGAGGACTTCGACAAACACAAGTCACAGCGTAAACTCGATGGTGATGGCAACCTGCTTAATCCCATCCGACTGGACGGCTTCAAGCCTACCGATGAAGAAAGCATCGGCAAGCAGTTACAGAAGATTGCTAAGGAAAAGGATACCAAGGGCGAATACCGATGTGTCGGTGAGATTCACGGTTTCCCCATCCTTATGTGCAGTGAACCGCTTGACAAGGATGGGCTGGGCATGTTCCAAAACAAGTTCTGCGTGGAGGGCAACTACAAGTATAGGTATAACAACGGCTTTATTGCCTTGGCAGATCCGATAGCCGCTGCCCGTAACTTCATCAACTCACTGGAGCGAATACCCCAGACCATTGAGCAGTACAAGGAGAAAAATGCCGCACTTGAAAAGGACATTCCGCTCTTGAAGGAGATTGTAGGCAAGCAATGGAAGAAAGAAGATGAGTTGAAAGGCTTGAAATCTGAACTTGCAGCACTTGACCGAAAGATTCAACTGGAGTTGGCGAAAGACAAGGAACCTGAGCAGAAAGTAATCAATGGTACTGACGGTATAGAAAACGCTCAGACAAAACAGGCACCAAGTAAGGAAGCGAAATCATCAGGATTGCACATCTGACATTTGCAACGAGAACCGAGGCATAGCGCCCCGGCTCTCGGAGTTGATAGAGGACTATAATGCATTAGAGCATCTTCTTTTATAAACAATTTTGAACATTCCTCACAAAATATTTCTCAATATTTGCTAATTGAGAATGCCCTACATCATATTGTTTAAATTGTTGTATGGCTACGTCAAATTCATTTGATAATTTAATTTCTTTTCCTATTTTAATGGAGATTTGGATAGGCAACCCATATTCATCGAAAGGGACAACAAACACAGGACAAAAATAACTATCAACAAGAGTTGCGTAATAATTGTAATCACATAGTGGTAGATTATGCCTTTTGAAAACATCATTTGCAATCCCATCATTTGCAATCTGACATAAACCTCGTAAATATCTTGGGAATTGGAAATTTATCCAATGACGCTGAATATCTAGTGATAGTTCTATTGCCTCATTAATATCCTTACCATCTTCCATCCTCAATATTGTTTATATTAAATTTCATTATAAGCATAGTTATGACCGGCTAATAAGAATATATGGTGTGTTCATTTGCATACCAACATGTTTTTGTATAAAAATGCGGAGAACCAATCCTAATTGGTTCTCCGTGCTATTTGTTTTCTAAAATTTACGTTTACAAAGACCCTTATTAGACAGAGAAAGATTCGCTGACTATGCCTATAATATCAGATGCGGGGTGAATCGAGAAACGAATTTTATTTATATCTGTATGAAAAGTTGTAGATATTACAACCTGTTTATAACATTCGGATGACTCTTCTTCATTTAAGTATTGACCACAATATTTGGCAAACCTCTCATGTCGAAAATCATCCAACAAAGCCTCTTCACCATCATAGAATCTAATAGCTGCTATTCTGTCGCGGAAAACTTCTGAAGAAACAATTTTGGAAACGAACTCTTCACAAGTATCAATCATACATACGCCCCATGCTCTTCTAATTTTGTATTGGGTTTCGTTTGACGGGGCATTATTTCGCCGAATAACAACTGGTGTAGGAAATGATTTCAGATGATCTAATTCAAAGCCTTTTCTTACAAAGATGATGTCATCATTGTGAATACCACAAAACTGCATAGAGTCTCCCTTAACTACAAATTGTAAGTAGTCATCAGCATTTACAATTTGACCATAGAAATTCTTAAATTGAGTATATTTTGCCGAAATGGATTCTTGCACCACAGGAATTGCTCTACTTGGGGTTCCTGCGGAAGCTGTAGGATAGACCATAAGTTTTCCCTCAAGTTCTTCTCGAGCTTTGCTCCGCACAGAAGAATTGTTCTTTATAGCACAAGCCGCAGTAACGACAACTCCAAAGCCGGAAATTATGGTCGGTATAATAAAGCTGGATTCTATCATTTTACTTGATTAGATGTTATTGTTCGAATTTTTGTATCAGTCAGCCAAATTTTAATATTAGGTAGCATTAAGGAAATACCAAATTTGAATATCACAACCCAAATAATCAAGGCATAGACTAATGTATTATTCACATCAGCCTTTATCATACCCACTAGCCACATTGTTGTGAAAAAGTGAAAAAGAATTCCAGCAACTAGGTTGAAAATCTTGCCACTAAAACTTTCATCTTTATATATGGCACCGCAATCAATGAATATAAAGACACATTCTAACAAGAAAGCGAAATAAACAGAAAAGGCACTATACAACAACGTGGTAATGTCATTTGCTAAAGAGATGTTCTTATCTCCAAAAAGGAAATTACCTCCAAGGAAAATACCAAAAGCCCATGAGAACGTATATCCCAAAGGTACAAAAAAGCGATGTGTGATACTATTATTCTGCATAAGCATTTTTTCAATGCGCAAAGGTACAAAAATATTCTTAATCCTCCAAATATTTAACCGTTTTATTTTATTTTTTACATACAATATTATATTTTGATGCGGTTTCGCATACAATTTTACTATAATATGTTTTAATAGAGTAGTAGTTATATGCTCTTGACAATCCTGAAAAAAAATGGCGAATCTTCTTTATTCACCGAAAGATCGTAGCTTGTGGAAATGATATGATTATCATGAGGCGGTAGAGCATCAGCTTTCGAGATGAGAGGAAGTGATATAGAAAGAGTGGACGTTCACGTTGTAATATTGTTTTGATTGTTCATTTAGGAAAAAAGGTTTTATAAGTTTAATCTTCTTCACTGCAAACAGATGTTCATATCGCAGTTGAAGAGTGGCGCACTCGGTGCTCGTACCATCGACGAGGGGGCAATGGATGAGAAGTCGGGCATGAACTTCTCGGAGTACATGGCTATCCTTTCAGGCAACACCGACTTGCTTGACAAGGCGAAGTTGGAAAAGAAGATTGCGGCACTGGAGGGTGAACGCAAGTCGTTCAACAAGGCTCGTAACGAATCCACTTGGAAACTGGAAAGCAAGCAGGCGGAGATTGAGCAGAAGAGGGCTATATAGCCAAGTTACAGGCGGACTTCGACAAACACAAGTCTCAGCGCAAACTCGATGGCGAGGGCAATCTCCTTAATCCTATTCGTCTTGACAACTTCAAGCCTACGGATGAAGAAAGTATAGGCAAGCAACTCCAGAAGATTGCCAAGGAACTGAATACCAAGGGCGAATACCGACGTGTGGGTGAGATTCACGGCTTCACCATCCTGATGTGCAGTGAACCGCTTGACAAGGACGGGCTGGGAATGTTCCAAAACAAGTTCTGCGTTGAGGGCAACTTCAAGTATAAGTACAACAATGGTTTTATAGCCTTGTCCGACCCGATAGCCGCAGCCCGGAATTTCATCAACTCACTGGAGCGCATCCCCCAGACCATCGAGCAGTATAAAGAGAAGAATGCTGTTATTGCCAAGGACATTCCGCTCTTGAAAGAGATAGCAAACAAACAGTGGAAGAAAGAAGATGAACTGAAAGGCTTGAAGTCCGAATTGGCTGCACTTGACCGAAAGATTCAACTGGAGTTGGCGAAAGATAAGGAGCCTGAGCAGAAGGTTGTCAATGGTACTGACGGCATAGAAAGCGCTCAGGTAAAAGAGGCACCAAGTAAGGAAGCAAAATCTTCAGGACTACACATCTAATAGTTCAACGAGAGCCGAGGCGCGGTGCCTCGACTCTCAAAGTTGATAACGTTATATATCTGTTCAAACTATATTTCCGCTGTGAGAAACCTCAATCTAAATTTAATTTAAGTGGTTTACTTCTACAACAACACCACGAATGTCAGCAGCTTTGTGACGATTGGTTGAAAAGTGCTTAGATCCGTCATTCTCAAAATAATATGTGGAATAGGTGCCATCGGACTCTGCGTTTCCCCTGACCCGTATTTTGTTGCCGTGGAAATTATCATCATTCAAGAAAATCAGCATAACACTATTTTCGTCTGTATCATCAAAAGTAAATTCATCGTTGAACTTCTGTACACCAATCACATCGCCAGGATAAATGCCTCGCAATTCCATGCAATGGTTTTCCACAACAAAATAATCCAACTGTGTATCCATCTCCATTGTTCCCACGCGGACTTGTTCTGGTATCATGAAATTTTTCCTTGAT
>OCTW011598470.1_pt1 | contig 15001 bp, 11 predicted proteins | sample 1539671 | NCBI WGS metagenome assembly OCTW01 (sample SAMN02144230, study PRJEB22623) | gut metagenome | biome: sheep rumen | host: Ovis aries | place: New Zealand
CAATGTCAATATTGTCAGGACAAATTCCCTGGATATGGAATTCTATGAGCCTGAAGCCTCGTTAAACATCTATTTTTCCAATGCGAATTTTTATGCGATCGGTTATATGGAAGGAAAGAAGATTTCCTTCCTTTATAAGCCGAAAAAATCCAATGTCACCGATGATCTTCTTTATCATCTATCCCATGATAAGAATAATGAGAACATCAATGATTCAGCCTCTACGTTTGTCTTGTGGCTGATGCGCTTCTACACGTCCAAATTGCACGTGGATTTAGTCATGGGTGCAGGCATCAATGTCGATTATGGTGCACCTAGCTGGAGTCAGCTTCTCGACTCTCTGAATAACGATTTCTACAAGGGTGATTACAAGTTTGCTTCTGAGATTCAGCAATATGTGGGTAAGGAACTTTTTACCACCTCTATGGTGATGAAAACCTCCGGTTTTGATTCTTATGAATCGTTAAACCGTGAATTATATCTGTTTAAGGAAGCTAAGGGCTTTGATGATCCTGATGCGACGTTATATCGCTGTGTTAACTATATTGAAAAGCACGAACACACTTCGATTATCACCTATAACTACGACACGAATTTGGAATACCTTCTCAAGAAAAGAAAAATCAGATATACGGTTGTTTATGATGAGAATTCCTTTGTCGATCAGGAAGCCAAGGCGGATATTTATCATGTACATGGGCTTCTTCCTTATGACAAATTCCATGAGAAGAAATATACCGATTCCTTGATCTTCAATGAATCGGAATATTACTATCTTTATAACAATCCTTATAGTTGGTCGATAGCTAAGCAGCTTCACGATTTCAAGTTCAACGCTTGTCTTTTTATCGGTATCTCTTTAACCGATCCCGATATGAAGAGACTTCTTGATTTGGCTTCGAATTACCTGAAGTTCAACTTCATCTTCTTAAAGAAGATAGATGGCTACTCGGAGACGGTATATCGCAATCTGACCGCATATTTCTTCACCTTTGATCTGATTGTCATCTGGATTGATGAGTATTCGGATATCGGAAAATATTTAGAAGATATCTAGAGTTTAATATGTTGTTTTTGAATCGAAAACAATTGTTTTTCATTTTCGAGGACTGAGAATATATTTTTCTTTTGTCAAGAAACTTGTTTTGCCTTTTTGTTTGTTGCATTTTTCTTTAGGGCCAACAGCACTCTTGAATTTTCCTGTAATCTATTATTGTTTATTTTTGTTTGTTAGTTTAAGGCATCATGTTTTTTTGAAAAGGAAAACATGATATTTTTATTGTTTGTTTTAAGGGAAAAGGTAGGAAAAGAGACAAATGAAGGTGTTATTCATTTGTGTATTTTTCCGATTTTTAATTTAGAATTCTTTAAATTTTCTCTTATCCTTTGGGTTTTCCTTAAAAATTGACAAATTAGTTTTTCTCAATCTGGAATCAAGGTGATGGATGAAAGAAAAGATAAAGATTGATGTTTCCTTGAAATGGTGTTGGCATTTACAGGAAAAGTATTTTTATGGCAATTGCAAAAATCCCTCAAGCAAAAAGGTAAATTCTCTCTTCTCGATTGTAGCCTGTTAGCGATATAATAGCCTAAGCTCTATTTTCTCTTTGTTTTCCATTTGAGGACAATCTTTTGAACAATACCAACACGACCTTTCATTCTGAAAAGATGAATGATGAAGACCAGATTCTGAATGTATTTCCCATCAGTAAGGGGAAACGCGTTTTGGTGTATCTTGCTGATATGCTGCTGAATTTTGTGTTGAGTATTTTCTTATTCTCTACAGCGATTTTCCCGATTGCCAGAGGTGTCCTAGATTACCAGGGAAAAGTAGATACCATGACCATCAATCATCAGCGCATGCTTGATACGTTATATGAGAACAATCTGTTAAGTTTCCAAGAAGAGAAATCCAGATATGACTTTGATACTTCGTTTGATTATTCTGCGCAACTTTTTGTTCTTGACTTGTTACAGGAAAAGGAAGAACATCTTTTTCCTCTGACTTATTTTGTTTCCCTAAAGGGAATGGATAAAGAGTTGGCAATTCAGGAAATCAAGAAGTATGATACTTCAGGATTTTTCGCTGAAGAGGGCTTTGTATTGAAAACAAACTATGTCGAAGAGTTTCTGCCTCTTCTTGATGACAAGGATACTCTGACGAATCAGGGAAGAGATGATTTGCTCAAGTTTAAATCCGGCAGTATTTCTTCGATGTATGCCTTTATGATTCATGATATCCAAGGCGAGGATTCTGCTTTATCTAGTTATCGTTCTTACTATCTTGAAAATGAGGAATTATCCAAGAAGAATGATGATATCATCATCTTCTCTTCTTTGATTGCTTATCTTGTCAGTTGCTTGTTGTATTTCTTGTTGATTCCGCTGTTGAGCAAGAATGGTTCAACCTTTGGTATGATTGCCTTAAAGTGCATCCGCATCGATGTGAAGAACTTTGATATCATTCCCAAGTGGAATCGCCTGGCTTTCTTTATTTCCTACCTGGTGACTAGTTTACCGACCATCATGTTTGTACCGATGATGTTTGTTGCTTTCTATCGCCTATTCTCTTTAGGCGCACTATTCTACATGTCATTGTTGACCCTTGCTCTGGTGATTGTTTCCCTTTTTGTTGTGATATTTAATCCATTTGGCAAGAGTCTTAGTGATATTCTAAGCCGTTCCATCATGATAGATAATGAGACGTATGATAATATTCTAGAAGCGAGAATCCATAAATATGAATGAAGAGATGAAAGTTTATCAGGTTGAAGAACAAGTAGAAGAAGAGAATCAGATTCACATCGATTACAAAAAGCCACTTTTCTCAAAGCGTGTCTTTGCCCATATTTTGGATCTTCTCTTCTTTATCGCTGCTAGCGTGCTGCTTTTCAGTGCGACAAGAGCCATTGTCAACAGCACATCCTATTACCGGGAATGTCAAAGCAGAGTCAATGAGATCAGAGAAAAAAGTGGCCTATATATCCATATCGCCGAGGATGATCGGTATGAAGAAATCGTTTCTTACTATGAGTCTCTTGTACCAACACCTACTCCAGGTACCATCATGTCTCACTATGAGGATGCGATTGATACTTTTATTGCGTTTGCCAAGGAAGAGAATGCCACCTTTGCTCTTGAAGAACAGCAAAAATACGATAATTATCGTCTCAATCTCACTTATGGAGATGTTCACCTTTTTCTTCAGGATGAGGAAGGCCAGATTGTTCAAAATCCTGACTTCAAAGTGGAAGAAGGAACCTATGCTTATTACAACAAGTATTGCTATGAACCTTTCTTGCGCGACTATCTGACCAGCGATTTGGTTGTCGGCTTTAAGCAGTACTATCAGGATTTACGATTCATCTCCATGTCGATGACTTTTATCGACTTGCCTATCGGTGTGATTCTTGGCGCGATTTTGATTTACTATCTTCCCCCTTTAATCTTCGCTAGGTCTCGTCAAACTTTCGGTATGCTGATTTATCATATTGGCAGAACAAATCAGCAGTTGCTGCATTTGAGTTTTGCTCGATATACCGCTTATTCTGCCATCTTTATTTTTGGGGTGCTCCTCATGTCGTTTTTAACCTTTGGTCTAACCTTGATCATCAATGTTTTGATGATGACGTTGAGTAAGAATAAACAGGACTTTGGTGAATATCTGTTACAGATTTTTTATGTTGATATCACCCATGATACGATTTACTATTCTTTGCAGGATGTGGCCGACAACTACCAATCTAACAAAAATATTTCAACGAATTTCAAATTTTTTAACAAGCCATAATTGAATGTAGTAGAATAGTGGGTACCCTAAATTACATATAGTGCATTGAATAAGAGCACTATTTTTGATAAACTTTAGTGGAATATATATATTTATATATATATTTTTAGACTAACATTCGTTGATGATACTCGTCGAGACGTTCTTCCGGAGGAAAGAAAATATGAAAAAACGTGGTTTCGGTTTGTTGTCTGTCGTCGCTAGCCTTTTTATCTCTATGTTCATCTCTACCACTGCTAAGACTATTTCAACCGATAATGCCACTGCCTCCATTAGTTCTCAGAAATTCACTAAGTCTGCTATCAAAGCAGCCAATGATGAATACGGATTTGATATTACAACAGCCTCAAATGTCAAGGATTTAGACCCTGATTTTGAGGCCGCTTTTAGTTCCAGTTCTTATGTGTCATTCGGCCAGTCTTACAGATTTACCCTGACAGCTAATGGTACTCAGAACTTCATGTTGGGTTATTATGGCAGTCATTCTAATGGCATTTATTCGGATAAAGATTATCCACTGCTGGCAAATTATCAGTATGTCACTGAAGATGGTGTAGTCCATCAGGCTTCTACCCCAATTGAGAAAGCTTCTTCTTCAAATCCATACGATGGTATTGGTCCGGTCATCTCTGATAACAAGGCATCCTTAGCAATCAACATCGCTTTACCTGAGAAGGGCAAGGTCGATCGTGATTCTCTCGTCTTATCTAACATCTTCGCTGCGGAAAAGGTTGTGGATGAAGCCACCAAGAAAACTTCATGGAAACCAGATCTCACCAAGACCTACATCATTGATGACTTTTCTGCCACCAAGGCGAGAAGAAAAGAAAATACCGATTTGACTCAACAGATTTCGGCCAAAGCGATTAGCTATTCTACCTTTGGCAATTATGTCTCCGTCAATGTGGAATTGGAAAATAATTTCAAGGATTTCTATCTCCAGACGTTAAAGGCTAACCTTGAGGATGAGACTTTACCTAATCCAAACGAACAATACGATGAGTTCATGGAGAACATCAACAAAGGAACTTTCGATTATTACACTGGCTTTACCGGCATCTCTACCGGTTACTTCCTTGTTGCTTATGAAGACGGAACCCTTCAGCAAAGATATGTTAAGGATGAAGGCTCCATCTCCGCTAACCTCGATCTCAATTTCGGAAAGAATACTCTTAACTTCATCTTACACGATATGAAACTCGAGGGGTTAAGAGGTGTCTATCTCTGCGGTATCAAGATGCATCTTTCTATCATCTCTGTCGCATCGGGTAAGGATCAAGGCTCTACCAACATGGATTACTACCTCGGTGCCTTATATCTTGAGCCAACTGCTAAACCAGTCAGCCAGGTCAATCACATCCTGATTGGCGTCATCATCTTCCTTGTCACCACTCTCATCTATGTTGCTCTTGCCATTGTGAATTACTTCTATCGCAAGGACAAATTCAAGAACGATGAATTCTTAAGAGTCAATAACCGCAGCTTTACCAAGACGGCTATCATCGGCTATGGCGCTGTTGTTGTTCTCGTTATGGATATCTTCTTCATCTTCTCTCGTTCTAATCTCTTTGCTAACTCACTTGCGGTCTTTAACCCACTTGATACGTTCATTGTCGTTTTATCTATCGCGGCCATCTTCTTCATCGGTTACTTCGCTAAGTTCTTCGTCACTGCCTATAAGAATCACAAGGACAGAAAAGAAGCTAAGCGTCTGAAGCTGGATGAAGATGTCGATTCCGACGGTACGAAATAAGGAGAAACATTGATTATGGAAATCAAATTAAAAAATCTCACCAAGATTTTCCCAGGTAACCCAAAGAAAAACATTCGTGATACTATCGCAGTCAACAACATGGACTTCGAAGTACCCGATGGAAAGTTAGTCGGTTTACTTGGTCCTTCCGGTTGCGGTAAATCCACTACTCTTTACATGATCTCTGGTCTTTTGAAGCCAACTTCTGGTGAAGTCTGGTTCGGTGACCAGGAAGTTACCAATCTTTCTCCTGAGAAAAGAGGTATCGGCTTAGTTTTCCAAAACTACGCTTTGTATCCTCATATGACTATCTTCAAGAACATTGAATTCCCACTCACCAATCTCAAGGTGGAAGTTCCTCTTGTTACTTTCTATAACTATGACATCCATTATGCCTATGTTATGGAAAAAACGGATGTCCTTAGTGGCTTAGTTCGTTCTATCAAGAGCTTACTCAATAAGGCTGGTTTAACCCCTAAGAGTTATGTCCTTTCTACCACTCTGGATAAGACGAATCTTGATCTCAACATCAAGTTGCTCAATGTCTCTGAAGAAGTTCGTAACTTGGTGGAAGAAAATATGGGCAAGATTGTCAAATTCACCCTCACCAAGGAAGAAAAGACTCAGTCCAGCGTCGCTCTCTTTGATGCTAAGATCAGAGCCACCATCGCTGAAGTCTCTGAATTAGAAACCTGTTCCGTCAACTTTATTGGTAAATTCCAGTCTACGTATACTACTCAGCATATGGACGATGATATCAAGACCGTTCGTAAACTTCTTGAGGGCAAAGGTGCCATTGAAGCCTGCACCATCATTAAAGCCAGAACCGGCTATGAAATGATTGTCCGTGTCAAAGGCTTGAAGACTAAGGAAGTCGAGACTCTTACTGAAGAAATCAAGAAATCCTTGGACTTCTTAAGCGTCTCTAGCGCGGTCACTTCCGTTGAGGATAAACTTCTTGCTAACGCAATCAAGAAGAGCCTTAAGGAAAAGAAACTTGCCTATTCCGACTTCAAACTTTATTACGAAAATAAAGAACATAAGATTTTCCTTATCTTGCTTAAGAACACCAAGGAAAAGATCAATCAGGCTATCAAGGAACTCTCTGAAGCTTTCAAACTCACCAATGCCAAGGTGGATGTTTCTACCGCTATCACTCACCGCAAGCTCACCAAGGAAGAACGTTCTGAAATTGTTCATGAGACTGCAAAACTTGTTCAGGTCGATGAATATCTCCAGAGAAAACCTTCTCAGCTCTCCGGTGGTCAGCAACAGCGTGTTGCTATCGCTCGTGCGCTTGTCAAGAAGCCAAAGATTCTTCTTCTTGATGAACCATTATCCAACCTTGATGCCCGTTTGAGATTGCAGACCCGTGAAGAAATCAAACGTATTCAGCAAACCACTGGTATCACCACTGTCTTCGTCACTCACGATCAGGAAGAAGCCATGTCTATCTCCGATAAGATCGTCGTTATGAAACTTGGTGAAGAACAGCAGATTGACTCTCCACAGAATGTCTACAACTCTCCTGCCAACTTATTCGTCGCTCAGTTCTTGGGTACCCCACCGATCAATGTCTTCCATGGCAGCGTGAAGGATCATGTCATCTATATCGGCAACGAACCAATCTACAAGACCACTACCGATATTGCTGACCAGGAACTTTATGTCGCTGTCCGTCCTGAAGGTATGCAGGTCAAAGAGGCGGATGAGGAACTTGGTTTCCACGCCGATGTCGAACAACTTCAGGTCTTAGGTCGTGACTTGTTTGTTGTAGCTAAGAACGAAGCCTGCTATAAAGACACGTTCAAGAGCATCATCTCTTCTAGCCAGAGAGTCAATCCTGGCCGCATCTTCTTGACTGTCTCTCCAGATAAATTCTTCATCTTCGACAAACAGAATGAAGAAAGAATCTATCTTTCCGAAATCGATAATCACTTAACGTCTACTGAGGATAAATAATCATGGAAAACGTCCAAAGCGAATTAAGAGAGCAAAAAAGCTTAACCGCCACGAACGATTTCTTTGAGAAAAGACCTAATTATTCGGATAGTTATGACCAAGAAAGAAATGTCGTCATCCGTTTAGTAACTCCGCCAAAGAAAAACGCTAAGGCGTACAAGATTACTGGCATTGAGGATGTCGCCAGTAAGAATAACTGGAAAGCCTGGATCTACCTCGCTCCTGTTCTCATCCTCTTAGTTGTCTTCCTTCTTTACCCATTAATCAACACCATCTTCATCTCCTTCTTGAAGAATTACAATTACGCTACGGGTACCTTTGAAGGCGTCACATTAGAAAACTATGGCATCATCTTCGGTATCACTCAATATAACGGTGTCTATGAAACACAATTCAAAGACTTCGCTATTCCCAATACCTTTGTCATTGTTTTTGTCACTGTTCCACTATCGACCATGATTGCCTTGTTGATCTCTGTTGGTCTGAATAAGCTTCCTGTCTTCAAGAAATTCTTCCAGACAGTCTTCTTCTTACCATATGTCACCAACGCGATCGCTATCGGTATGGTCTTCTCCGTTATGTTTGATGATAAGGGTGTCATCAACTTCATCTTCGGAAGCAACATCGATTGGCTCCACTCCGGTCAGCTTATCGGTATGATTCCACTTTGTATCTATATCATCTGGCATTCCTTGCCATTCAAGATTCTCATTCTTCTTTCCGGTTTACAGGGTATTGATAAACAATACTACAACGCCGCTAAGATCGATGGTGCCTCTTCTGGCAAGATCTTATGGAAAATCACCGTTCCGCTCATGTCTCCACAGATTATGTATATCTTAGTCACTTCTTTCATCGGTGCCTTTAAGGAATACACTTCTGTCGTCGGTTTGTTCAATGGTCCTGGAACCATTACCGGTACCAAAGATATGTACACGATGGTTTACTACATCTACGACAACCTTTCTTCCCACACCTCCTTTGCTGCTGCTGCCGCCGTCTTCTTATTCATCGTCATTCTCGCCTTCACCGGATTGCAGTTTGCTGTCAGTAAGAGAAGAGTTCATTATTAAGGAGGGATTATGGAAAAAAAGAAAAAACAGAAAGATATCAAAACGTATTTCAACAAGACTTCTAAAAAAGATTTGAAAAAAATCCTTAAACATGGTTTGCCTAAGAAACCTAAACTAAAAAAGAAGGTATATCCAAACTTCGCTCGTGAAAAAATCAACAGTCATATCGTTCTCTCTTTAGAAGAATCTGGTAGAACTGTTGAAAGTATTCGTAGAACCGAAAGAATTGGTAATATTGCTTCCACCACTGTCCTCTATATCGTCATCACCATCTTAGCCTTGTTCATGATCTTCCCATTCTATTGGATGATCATCACTTCTCTGAAGTTCAATGATGAAATTCAGGCTACCACTCAAACCTTCTACCCATCCATCATCATGTGGTCCAACTACGTTTATGTCTTCCAGCAGTTCAAATTCGGTACCTATATGGGTAACACGATTGTTGTCGCTGTCTTCTCTACTATCGGTACTCTGATCACCACCATCACCGCTGGCTTTGCCTTTGGTAGATTGCAGTTTAAGGGCAGAGAAGCCGTCTTCATGATCTTCCTTATGACCATGATGATTCCTGGCGAAATGATGGTTATCTCTAACTACATCACCGTTGCCTCATTTGGTTGGATTGGTTCTCAGCAGACTTTGACTGAAGCCTATCTTGCCATGATTGTTCCCTTCATCATCTCCGTTTTCTACATCTATCTTCTCAGACAGAACATCAAACAGATTCCAAATGAACTTTACCTCTCCAGTAAAGTGGATGGTAAGTCCGATTGGGAATTCTTATGGAAAGTCGTTGTCCCGCTTGTCTCCCCAACCTTGATTTCTATCACTATTTTGAAATTCATGGGTACGTGGAACTCCTATGTCTGGCCTAACTTGGTCACCAACAATCAGGACTTCCGTTTGATTTCCAACGGTTTGAGAGGTTCTGCCTTCACCGATAGCATCACCGGCATTACCAGTTATGGTTATCAGATGGCCGCTACGGTTATCGTCACTGTTCCACTCTTCTTGTTGTTTGTCTTTTTCCGTAAATATATCATGCGTGGCGTTGGCCGTGCTGGTATCAAGGGTTAATCCAATTCTCAAAGGAGATAAAAAATAGAATTATGAAACTCAAAAAATTTGGTTTAGTCTTACTCTTCCCAATGATGTTAGCTAGCTGTGGTGGCCAAGCCTCCAGCATTGCTCCGGATGCTGGAAATTCTTCCACTTCTGTTGTAGAAAACACTTCTTCTACTTCTGCTGAAGAAACCTGCTTCATCAAAGAAGACACCACGATCTCTATTTGGTCTACTACCGGTAAGGATAACAAGGTCTTCTTAGATCAGTTCATCGAAGAATTCCAAAAGGCTGAACCTCACGTCACTGTCGATAATCACATCATCTCCGGTAACTATTCCGATATCAAGACCAACACTTTACAGGGTTTTGGTGCTGATAACTATGGTGATTTGGTTGTCTGCTATCCTGACCATGTCGCTGATTATATCAACGCTGGTAAAGCTGTCGACCTCACTCCATACATAGAAAACGCTGAATATGGTTTAACCGATAAAGATGATTACTATAATGCCTACATCGAAGAAGGTCAGCAGTATTCCATCCCAGGCACCTATTCTCTTCCATATTGCGCTTCTACTGAAGCTATGTACTATAACTATGATGTCTTGAAGGGTCTTGATCTTTCCAGTTATGATGCCACCATCAACGGTGGTAACCCAATCACCCAGTCTTATCTCAACAATCTCACCTGGGAAGAAATCTTCGAGCATCTTGCTCCAGCCATCAAGGCTCATGATGCTGCCAATCCAAAATCCAAGTTGATCAAGGATGGCGATAACACTGCTGTTCTTGGCTATGACTCTGATGATAACCTCTTCATCACCTTATGCGCCCAGTATGGTATTCCATACACCCATATTAATGAAGTCACTGGTGAAGGCGTCTTTGATTTCTATGAAAATGAAGAAGCCCGTAACAAACTTGCTGATATCTTAGTCAAATACAATGGTTACTTCAAGAATGGCTACATCACCACTCAGGGTGTCTTAAAGGCTTATACCAACACCTTGTTCACCGCTCAGAACTCTTTGTTCTCTGTCGGTTCTACTGCTGGTGTCTCTCACCAGTTCTCCACTTCCAACCCAATGGATGTTGAAGTCACCAGTATTCCTAAGGCTGCCGATGGCGACCTCAAGACCATCAAGCAGGGTCCATCCTTATGTATCTTAAGCCATGGTGCCTTAGGTAAACCAGATACTAATGAAGTCAAAAATCGTAAGTTAGCCAGCTGGTTATTATATAAGACCATCACTTCTTCCAAGAACTCCACCACCTGGTCCTTGAACACTGGTTATACTCCAATTCGTAAGTCTACCAAGGAATCCAAAAAGTGGCTCGAATATACCGAGTACGAAGATTTGGATGCCAACACCATCGATAGCTTGAAGGCCAGAAATGCGGACTACACTGCTCAGGATAAGATTCAGAACTCCTTGTTCACTTCTCCAGCCTTCTTAGGTTCTTCTACTTCCAGAACTGCTGTCGGTGCTGCCTTAACTCAGGCCTTACAGGCAACTAGCCTTGATAAAGCTGGCGCATTAACTATCTTATCTAACGCTTATACTGAGGCTAAGAAAGCTCAATAATCATGAATTTAAAGAAAGCATTAACATTATTCAGTGTTATCCCAATGCTTGCTCTGACTGCTTGTGGAGGATCCACCAGTTCAGAGAATACTTCTGCTGGAACAAACAATTCGTCTGTTTCCAGCAGTGTTAACGTCTCGGGTGATACACTTGAAATCGAATTCTGGCATACTTCAGGCAAAGGTTTGGCTGAAGTCTATGAAAAATATGCCACTCAGTTTGAAAAACTTGTCTTGGAAAACGAAGGCAAGAAAATTGATATCACTCCATCCTACCAGGGTGGCTATGATGATGTCTTAGAAAAAATCACCAAAGGTTTTGCTACCAACAACTATCCAAATATCACCGTTGCTTATCCTGACCATGTCGCTGAATATTTGGAATCTGAAGGTACCAATCCTGGCAAATATGTCGTCAACCTTGAATCCTATATCAATGATGCTACTATCGGCTTAGGCAAAGAATCCTATATTGGCGATGGTAATAAGGATGATGTCGTTCAAGGTTTCTATAATGAAGGTACTTCCTATAAGAGAGAAGGTGTCTATTCCTTCCCTGTCATGAAGTCTTCTGAAATCATGTTCTACAACAAGGAATTGGTCTTTGAATACCTTCCTATGTTCGATGATAGTCTGACTACTTCTTCTAAGAAGGAACAATTCCTCAACACTATGTCCTGGAGCCAGTTCATGAGCTTCTTGTCCTTCGTCAAGACTTATATGAATCAGCATCCAGATCATCCAGGTAACAACATCCATGTTCCTGCCTTCTATGATTCTGATTCCAACTTGATGATCTCCAAGATGTATCAGAACAATTATCCTTATCTTTCCATCAATGATGAAGGAAAGGGCTCTGTTGATTTCAACAACGCCGATAATAAAGCCTTTGTCACCACCTTAAAGCAGCAGTATGATGCTGGTTTGATCACCACCAAGGGTGTGGAAAACGAATATGGTTCCGCCTGGTTCAAGGAAGAAAAGACACTCTTTGATATCGGTTCTTCTGGCGGTTCTGGTTATCAGAACCCAACCGGTGGCCAGTTCACTGTCGGTGTCTGCAAAGTTCCTGCTGACAACAACAATCCATTATATGTTTCTCAGGGTGTCTCCATGGCCATCTTGAAACATGATGACCCAACTGGTGAAAAAGCCAAATACGCTTACAAATTCTTAAAATATCTCACTTCCGCTTCTGTTAACGCTTATCTTTGCGTCAATGGTTCTGAAGGTTATATTCCAGTTCGTAAGTCCGCTTATAAGACCAAACTCTTCTCTAATTATCTTGCTGAAGGAGAAGAAGGCGAATTCGTTCCAAAGGTTGCTGATATCGTCATCAACCAGATCGATGGTCATTATCTTACCACCCCATGCTTCAAGGGCTCCGCTAAGGCTCGTGATGAAGTCGGTAATATTCTTACCCGTGTCTTCAAGAACAATGCCACTGTGGATCAGGCCTTCGCTGACGCGGTGACCGAAACCAAGAAAGCGATGTAACAAGGAGGTAAATATGAAGAGAAAATTATTTACTTCTTTATTAGCCATCTTCATGGTGGCTGGATGCGGTTCTAACACCTCTTCCGTTGAAGAAACTCCAGCTGGTTCTTCCTCAGTCAGTGAGAGCACTTCTCAGGAATCCTCTAGTCAAAACAGCGTCGAACATGTTGACTATGTCAATTCTCCTGACGCCAGACTGATGATGGATTACTCTGGAAAAGACTTCTACACTGATGGTATCGTTCAGGTTGAACTGGTTCAGGCTATCGATGGTGATACCGCTCATTTCAGACCAAAATCTGGTAATACTGAGAAAATCAAGAGCCGTTTCTATGGTATTGATACTCCAGAATCTACCGGCGCCATTGAAGAATATGGTCATGCTGCTAGTGAATTCACTTCAGCTAAGTTAAATGAAGCCAACAAGAATGGTACGATTGTCGTCTCTGGTCCATTTGATGCCTATTCTGCTCCAGAACCGGATTCCACTGGTTCTCGTTATCTCTCTCTTATCTGGATCAACACCAGTAAGAAGAATGCACCATTTAATGAATTGGTTTTGCTCAATCTCTGGATTGTTCAGGAAGGTTATTCCTGGGCCAAGAATGTCGGTTCCATGCCACGTCTTGCCGATATCTTCTTAGCTGCTGAGGCTCAAGCCAGAAATGAAAAACTCAATCTCTTCTCTGGTCAGCCAGATGGTTGGACCAACCATGGCGAATATGAAGATGTCTCCCTTCTTGATATCAAGCATGAAGTGGAAAAACATTTAGCTGATACGACCTATGTCAACGCCTTTGCCAATAAGAATGTCAGAGTTCACGGCACGGTTACTGGTTACGCCAATAACACCTTGTATCTCCAGCAGTTCTTTACCAAGGAACAGGGTGGTGATGGCTCAGCCATCAATCCTTACACCAAGGAAGAAGGCGAATATGCCGGTATCAACATCTTTACCGGTATGGGTGCTATTGCTAGTAAATTCAGCGCTGTTGGCACTTATCTTTCTGTCTGTGGCACTTGTGTTAACTCTGAGAACTTCGGTTTCCAGATTACGGATGCCAGCTTCATCCGCTTCCCTGAGGATGATGATATGAAGGCTGCCAGAGTCATCTTCCCAGCCGAGGATAACATCGAGGATTATGTCTTATATGAATTCTCTATGTCGTCTGCTGAACTGACGAATGACAACTATGCTGCCTTATATTCTCCTATCTCATTGACGGACAGTGTGACCGTTACCAGAGGTTATACTTCTGATGACAATTATGTCACCCTCTATGTCAAGGATTCTGCTGGCAAGCAATTGCCATTTGGTATCTATATCCCATTCTTCTATAAGGATGATAGCAATAACATCCTGAAGGCGGATGACTTTGTTGGTAAAACCTTTAATCTTAAGGGCGTCTATTCTTTCCATGAATCTTCCGGTCGAATCAATTATCAGGTTGTCTTACGTGATAAGACTGACCTCGTTGAGGTGGTAGAGTGATGTATTGCACACATTGTGGAAAAGAAATCAACGAAGAAAAATTAGAATCCAAAAAGTTATCTCAAGCCCTCCATGAGGGTGAAATTGATGAGAATACCAGCGTGGAATATGTCTGTCCACGCTGTGGACATCTCATCCATAAAGATGTCTCTGATCAGGAAATCAAGACCTTAGCTGCTGCTAGTCATGCCGAAATTCAGCGCGGAAGAAACTTCTTCGCTAATGGTATGTCCTGTAACGCTATTGGTGCCATTCTTCTGATCCTTGCCGTTATTTTCTTCTTCTTGGCCAAGAAGCCAAGCAACAACTTCGAATTAGTCACCACTTGTCCGGAGTTCTTTGTTTCCATCGCCTTCTTTGCTGTTGGCGGTGTGTTGGTGATTGTTGGAATCATTCTCACAGTTTTGGGTTTATATACGAGAATTAAGTATGAGAGATTACTCAATCTGATTCAGGATGATGCCTTCCATCAATAGTGTCGTGTCGAGTTGTCGAGCAGGAATTTTTCATAAATAACTAAAGTCAATTAAAGGAGGTTAATATGAAAAAGAAATTCTTATCCGGTTTAGTTGGTTTGTTAGCCTTAGCCACCATGACTGCCTGTGGCGAGACTACTTCTTCTGTTGCTCCTACTTCTTCCGTTTCTACCTCTTCCGTTGCCGATTCTAGTTCTGTTGCCGACACTTCTTCTAGCGCTAATGATGGCATCACTGCTGTTTCCATCACCAACAAAGATGCCTTAAAGGCTGAATGGCACGCTGGCGATGCCACCAGAAAGATT
>OCTW011204705.1_pt1 | contig 15000 bp, 21 predicted proteins | sample 1539671 | NCBI WGS metagenome assembly OCTW01 (sample SAMN02144230, study PRJEB22623) | gut metagenome | biome: sheep rumen | host: Ovis aries | place: New Zealand
TCGTCAATATATCCACCGTTGTCCTCAACAACTCTGCCTTTGCGTCCTAACTCGGGTCTCTGCCCAAGTGCCTTTTTCTGGTAGATTTTTGCATTCTGCTGACGCTGGTCTATAGGTCTTGTGGCGTTTGCTACGTCATTTCCTGCCTGATTAAGAGTGATACCCATTGCCCATTGTTCCTGCCAAGTTGGTTTGTATCCTCCTTGTGATGGCTTTGCAGCAGGTTTCTGTGTCGATTGTTGAGGTTGTTGCTTAGGAGGTTGTGCAATAGCGGCACCGACAAAGGCACCCATCGTGTCCTCAGCAGGATTGTAGACCTTTTCCGTGTGTTGCTGTTGGTCTTGCTGGAAAGCCGGATCACTTTCCCACCAAGCTTCTGTTTGTTTTTGAACGGGAGCCTGCCCCTTTGGTGCTAAATTAAGGAATCTTGAAAACTCCTCATAACTTCCTATATTAGTCATTCCACGACTCTTGAAATCGTCATAGAAAGCTTTTCTGTTTTTGTATCCTTGCTCACCAGGAGCTAACATATAGTCACGGAACTGCTGTAAACTTTTGTCTTTTGCAAATCCTCTGGATTGTAAATCTCCAAAAAGGGCGTCTATTTTACTTGGCATGGCAATTATATTTAATTGAAAAATCCACTGTTGTTTGTCCCACTACCGCTGGTTTTGCGCTTGTTTTTGTTGTGTGCGTCATAAGCATTCTTTCCCGCTTTCCTTACGGTAGTCCGCTTTCTTGTCTTTTGCTCTGCGTTACCTCTCCAGTCTTTCTTTCCTGTAGGATATTGCTCGTTCTGGTCTTGGTTTTGGCTATGTTCCTCAACACCCTGTTCCCACATGGTCTTATTTGGATAGTAATGGATGTTGCCGTCCTCGTCATAGTCCCAGTATTTTGCACCACTTCCTCCGCCTCCAGATCTCCTTGGAGCAAAACCACCCTGGTCTGCCTTGATTCTTGTTAGTCGTGTCTGCTCTTCTATTTGTGCTTTACGAGCTTCCTTGATTGCTTTCTCCAATGGGTAACCTTCTTCAAGAAGTCTTGCACGGGTTTCCCAATAGGCTTTGTTTGCTCCGTCCTTTGCGTTCTGTGAGTTGTATCTGCTTATTCTGGCATCATTAAGACGCTCTTTTCTCGCATCGTCAGCCTGTTTGAATTTAAATTCCATATCCATCTTAGCTGCATCACGGTCTTGTTTCTCTTTTTGCCGCTGATAGGTCATGTACCTCAGATTAGCCGCATCACGCAGGGCTTTCCCTTTTTGGTATCTGTCGTATTCCTCAAGCACAGGGCTGTTGAACTTCTGGGCTGGAGCATATCTTACTGTGTTATAGATATTGCCGATGTGTCTCAGGGCATCGCCTACGGCAAGGATTCGCTGATTGGCAACACTCGCCCTTCTCAGTCGTTCTTCCTCTTGTGGGCTTGTGTACATCTGACTGATAGCGTCCATTCCCGATGTTGGACTGTTTGTGTCTATCGCAGGAATTGTGATAGCGGTTTTCTGAGCTGACTGAACTGGAGTTGGCGCTATTTGTTGCTGTTCCTGGGCAGGTTGTTGAAAGGAATCTGCTGTAGACTGCTGAACCACACTTTCGCTTTGTTGCGAACTCGGATAGTTCTGCTGTTTCTGTTGAGCAAAAATATTATATGCCATAAAAATAACGTTATTTCTGCGAGCAAAAATACCTTGAAAGGCTTTCAGTCTTGCCGTGTTTTCCCATACCTATCTGTTATGATTCCTTAATTTAGTTTGCTGACATTTGTTACTATTTGTTACTATTTGTTACATGGTTTCATGTTTCTCACAAATTCTTGCAACTTTGGGAAGAATTTGCTAACTTTGAGGGCATTATGAAGCATGATTATGACATTTCCAAACAGTTCCAAGACGACTTGATTAAGGCGTACAACAGCGTTGCCCCATCATGTTGGTTTCAGGAAGATGCCTACAGGAAGGCTGTCAAGCAGCCGGCACCACGCTATTATGTCTCTGCCAACCAAGCGCGTCAAATCCTGGCTCCGATGATCCGGGGGGATTTCTCCAGAGTTGACATGATGATGCCTAACAGAAGGCGTATGTACTACTCTCTCTTTGATAAGGTGATTGAACTCTCTGAGAAAAGGGCATTCATCGGAAAGTCACTCCAGTACATTGTGTCATTTGCGGTATCATCACCTGCACCAGAGTTCTTCACCAGTCACCACACTATGGATAAGGTAAGGGATTTCCTCAAAAACAACCACTTTGATGATGAGGGTAGGAGGGAAAACTTTCCTTGCCGTGTGAAGGCTTACGAAAAACTGAAAAAGAAACGTGAGAGGATGAAAGCACTCAGATGCGGGCTTCAGTCATAGGCTCTACTGTTTTCTCCTTCCTCTCTTCCACTTTCCATGATGGCTTATAGATAGGCTCATGGAAGGCAATCCACAAGCCGATAGCCGTCGACATCAGCACGTCATCATGCTTGCCGCTGCCAGGCTCATTACCCATTTTGTTGGTCTCTGGGTCTCTCTGGTACCATCCTAATTCCTGATACATGTTTTCGTCTGGTTCCTCCCATAATTTATCATCGACACAGGCAATAAGATTATCAATAAGCCAGATCTTTGTCTGCACGTTGGTATGAAATCCGTAGATAGGCTTAATACCCTCGGTGGTACTCTCAGGCTCCTTCACTCTCTGATACAGATTCGGATAATAACCTGCTATCTCTGTGATAATCGTTCCGAAGTGATCGCCCTCGGTGTTATTGTCCTTCTCACGGTCTGCCGTATTCTTCTCTATCACAAGAAGCGCATCGTCATAAAAGTGCGCCAGTGCAGCAGCAGTCCAGGCGAGTATGTCATGCCTGATATGTCCTCGCCATCGTGCTACCACCCTTGGTCTGCCTTTTACTTCGGGACACATGCCCATCAGGTCAAAGACGGTCATCACGGTATAGTCAGACGTGGCACTCTTTCCGCCAATATCCACAGATACCAGATAGCGGTTCTTCACTTTCAATATCTGGTTGTTGGGCATCGACCATATCTTCAACTCACCTGCCTTGTCCTCACGTATCTTGATGTCTGCATCCTTGAATACCTTCCTGCTCTTTGTCTCGAAAGGCGGGAGATTGATGTTTGCATAGTAGAGTGGGGGCTTTGGAGCGTGGCAGTCTTCCTTCAAGTCATCAATAGCGTATGGGTCAAAGACTGCGTTACCAGCGTTACGGAATGCCTCAACAGGGTCTATAGGTGCCTCGGAAGCCATATAGCCATGTGCCTTGTGCTCGTTTCTTCTGTATCTGTACCAGTTGATAGACTCAAAGCAGGCACCCATCTTCCACAACCGCCAGAAGAACTTTCCAGACTCTCGGAATCCTGCAGGGCACTGTTCGTAGTTCCTGTTCTCCCACAACCACTGGGCAAATTCCTCCTCTTCTTCCTCTGAGAAGCCTTCCGCCCCCATCGGTTTCATGTCGTTTTCAATCAGGAAGAAGGCAATAAACAGGAAGTGATAGGCACTCGTGGAATCTTCTTTCATGGCATCTTGACAGAGGTCATAGAAGAAACCGCTATTCTTCTTACCTGTACTCTCAAACACTGCCAACTCGTCAGGTAATCCCAAGAATCCGCCTTGCAGGTTGGAGATCACCTCGTCAGGGTCGTGTTCGGGTGTCTTTTTCCATGATGCGACCTCGGAATAGTGTACCATCTTGTAGTTGTCACCACGGCACTTCTCGAAGGAGTTGAAGGATGCGATACTCAGTAGCGAGGTTCGAGCCAGATATTTTCCGTCTGTAATCTGAAAGTCGCTGTCTGAACGCTCATAAGGAGTCATTTCAAGTTTCTTACCTGGAAGTCCCACCGTCCAACCCGGCTGTTTTTCCACAGCCTTACGGTACATGGCTTTAATTTTCTTTGAAGTAGAGTCTGCCTGTGTGATAACGGCAGCGTTCCATCCATGAGGGTGCCTAAACTCCTGCATCCACTTGATATACATCTGCGTAAGGGTTGAGCCTCCCCACTGACGGGCTTTCAACAGCACCACAAGGATAGGTTTCTGCGCCCTTCTCAAGTCCTCAAAGAGTTTCAGCAGTTTTCTCTGTGCATATCTGAGACGGAAAGGTATCATTCCACCAGTTACCTTATCAACAATCTGGTCCACCAAGACAAAGGCAAACTCAGGATCATCGAAACATCGTGCTTGGAACAAGGCTTCTTCCACGTCCTGATGATAGCCATCATCATATTGCCCGTTGACCTGCCCGCTTTCCTCGATGAACCTTTTAATAGTGCCGTATTTCAGTACCTCATGCCAAATCGAACTCTCCAAGGTCTCTCTCGGTACCCACATTTCGGGAATAATACAGTCGGGGATAACGACATGCACCCTCATTCCTTCCTTGAAACCATAGCACCCCAATCCCGTCAACTGGTCGTAAGGTCCGAAAATCTCCTGCCTCCTCGCATGGTTCTCAGATATCAACTCCCGTATCTCTTCCTTCATAGCCAGTCTTTTAGTTTGCAAGGCAAGAGCCGCTCTTGCCATATTCTGCCTACTACCCATCCTGCCAGCAAGCACCATATATGCAGCAGAGCATTGATATGAGGAATAAACATCGGAATAATGAGCCAATACTTATTCCTCCACAACATTTCCCTGAATCGCCTCACCCTTCCCCAGCTCATTCCCACAATGGCAAAGAGTACTCCACTGAATCCCATCGTAGGCTCGCCAAGGTAACAAGGCAAGAATGAGCATGTCACAGCCACCAAATAGGCACTAGATAAGTGTAACCCACAGGGAATCATCCACAGACAAAGCACATTCGCTAGCAGATGGAATATGTTAGCATGACTGATCGGATATAGCAGATGCCCCGAAATACCATCGCCCGGAAAAGTAAACTGCGGCATCGCTACCCATGACACTACAAGCACTATCGAAACAATAACCTTCGCCAAAGAATACTTCATCACTACCAATCTAAGACAACGGCACCACCAATCATTACACCCCAATTCCTGTTGATCGGGTCGTAGCCTCCACCAACAGCAGGACGCAACTTGATTTTAAATCCTTTCTTCTCTCTGTAGATAGTATTCGTTATCGTGCGCTCCGTTATCTTCTGCCTTACAATCACAGAATCCAGCTTCGGATAGTCCCCATACTTCAACCCGCTGACATATGCGGTATAAGTGGAATCGTCGGAATACTCCTTCTGTACCATATCAAATGACATGTTAAAATTTTCGCCTTTTCTTTCTATGTCAATCGTGTCGTGTAAAGAAAATCCTGTTTCTTTTACATGTTTCTTTCCACCCTTTAAAGAATTGGAAAGAAAAGGAATGGTTATCTGCCCGATTACTTTTTCTGCTTTGATTTCAGGCAAGCTGTCGTGTATTGTGTCCCATCTTACAACCTCCACAGTGTCTGTCTGTACTGCTTTTGACTTGATCTTTTTGTACATGAAGATGTTAAACAGAACGGACACTACCAAAAGAACCAACAGCCAGAATGGTGTCCTGTCACTCTTTTCCATAGGCTAACACACTAAGATAAACGAAACCAACGTTCCTAACGTCGTACCTGCAATATCAGCTGCCCAGTCTGCAGAGTCAGAACCCTTATACTTGCAGTCATCATAAATTTCTTTTCCTACACCAGCAAAGAAACCTGTAAACCATGCTGCAGCAAGGACACTGAATTTGTCACCACCACAAACCTTGCAAATACATGCGGAAATAATCGCAATAATAAAAGACAAAACAAAGTGTAACACCTTATCCTTGTCCCAACTCACTAACCAATTTAAAATCTTCTTCATAATTACCTAAAAATTTAATCCTGGAACATACATTAAAATTGCAATTTTAGGGTGGTCAATGTCACTTTTTCGGGTGGTAAGTACCCCGGGGTCAGAAAAAATGTCGATGTGTCTGTACATTTCTCTGCTGTACCTTGTTCGGGTGGTCAACACCCCCGCCCCCTTGGGGTCACCCTCCCCACCGTCATCCTCCCTGCATAAGAGCTCGTCGCATCTGCTCTCGCTGGAAGTCCTCACCTTGCCCAAACGCATCCGTCACCGCATTATCACTCATAAAATCGTTCGACACAGAAGACGTAGGTGTGCTTGGTGTTGTTACCTTACTATTATTACTACCACCTTGAAGGCTTGGCTTGGCGGCTGATGCTTGGTCTACCGCTCCTGCTACGCTCATAATGGCATTGGATGCCCCCTGTGCTGCATCGGTGATTGATTGTGCCCTCTGCATCTCTCTGCCCATGTCCATCTGCGTAAACTTCTGCTCTGCCTGCCTGTGCATATCGTCAACATGGGATTTTCTAGCCTGATCTGTGGCTGCGATATTGGCTATGGTATCTCCAACCATCTTATTACCTGCCTCTTTAGCCATGGCGGTTGCTGCATCCGTGCCACCTGCAACGGCTTGTGCCCCCTGTGCCTTTCTCCAGTTCTCTCTTGCGTAGTCCTTAGCTCGTCTGACAAGATTTTGTCCTGCGGCAGTGTCAACATAGTCCTCGTTATATCTGCGATTGTACCACGCTCTCTCGCTTGACTCCTGCTGCCTCTGCCTTCTTTCGGCTTCTTTCGCCGCCTTTGAAGCGGAAATAAAACCGTAAAGGCTTGAAGCCAGTCCTACACCTGCACCAATGGCTGACGCAATCCACAATTTGGGCTGACATACACCAGCTGCGAGGTTATCACGCTCCGTGCCTATACCTCTGCCCATGCCTACTGGCTGATTTAATGCTAAAATCTTCATATTGTTACCAATTTGTTACTTTTTTCTTCTGTCTTTGAGCCAACTTCCTTTTGTATATCGGGCTTTTTGGCGAGTTATGGATAATCCTAAAAGGATTCGAACCCTGCTTCTTGTCACCGCATTGGATTGGCTCTTTGCCTGCAAAAATAGGACGATTCTCCGAACCTTGCGCCGTGTTTTCCCATGACAAATTTTAACATAGTCCTGTCGAAATTTGTGAATGGCGCAAATTAACGCAAACGTTTACGTAACATTAGTAATGTCAAGAAATAGGAATTTTGTCAAATTTTCGGAATAAGTTAAATATCAACATTTTAGTTTCAATTGTCCATAAGGAGAGATAAAAAATATATGTAAAATATTATTACTTTCTCTTTTTAATTGCAAACAATTCTTAATTTCTCGTTTGAAAACGTTAAACAAAGATAAATGTTTCATTGAAAGTGTTCAACGAAATCAAATAATTTGTACCTTTGTGTCGTGGTTAGGCAATCCGCAGCCCCGAGCCACCCATAAGAAAGCGGATTGGGAAAACGAATCCAACGTAAGGAGGAGAGGGCGCAGAAGTCCGAAGATAGTTACAGAGCGACATAGTTGTAATGTGGCTACCTTATTATATATGGTACATGTTCAAAGCCATTAACACAGATGACAATTTATGTTTCACTTAAATAAATATCGGTATGAAGAATTATGTAATTAGTTACACTACGAATGTAGGAAGTTTCTCGCTTCCCTGTTACTCATGGGAGGTTGGCGGTATCTTAAAATCTCTGGTCGCATTTGCGCTGCGTGGTTTTGCTTTGTCAAACGTAACTATCAAGAGTGTATGAGTAGTGATCTGAAACGCAAGGTGGAGCGTGGGGATATTTCTCTCCGCTCTGCCGCTTATAGGCTGATGCAGGCAGGTAAATGTACATTCCTGCCCAGTGACAGGGAGGTTATCAAGTTGTTACACATTTATATATAAAAAAGGAGGACAGGAAATATGAGATACGGAGTAATTATTAAGGTTGGCAAGACTGACAAGAAGATTAAGAGTCTTACCCGCACATTCACTGCCAAGAGTGACCAAAGTGCTTATAGTGAAGTTGCAGAAAATATTCGGTATTTGGTATGCATGGTTGATGCTAGAATTTATAATTTGGACACAAAGAGGGTGTTCCCATGCAGGAACTATGCGAATATAGGTTACTCGATTTAATATAGGAGAATTGATTATGAGAAGACTATTAACGTTAGTTGCTCTTGTCATGATGGCAGGCGCAACCATCTATGCCCAAGATGTAAAGAGGGAGGGCAACACGTTCGTACAGGTCACTAAGGCTAAGAAATCATCATCCAGTATTGATGTCAAGACCAAGTACACATACAAGGCTAAAGACGAAAAGGAATACCCTATTTATCTTTCCAAGAAAGGAAAGGCTTATATAATAAGGGTAAGCAAGAAGACTGGCAAGGAATACAAGCAATACCTTCCGCAAGTTACGGAGCAATTAAACAATAAATAAGGAGGACAAGCTATGACTAACAGAGAAATGATTGAGAGCGCATTAAAGAGGGTGAACGCTCTCGCAGATGTAAACGGCAAGTTGTATCACGATAATACCGGATGGTACGTGATTTGGAAAGGCACAAGCCGTTTTAGTGAGAGCAGTTGTAGCGCAAGCGAATTACTTGCCTATCTGCATGGTATAGAGGATGGGTTAAATTTCTTAGGCAAATCCGTATAAAGGCGGTCAAGGATGGTTCGAAGCCATCCTGCCTGCAAAATCTAGATGTGAGTTATCCGTATTTTCGGCAACACCTTTGAAGTGGCACTCACGAAACATAAGAAACGGACAATAACAGGCACTTGAAAGTGATGTGATGGGAACTATCGTTAGCCACCTGCAGACCAAGCACAGGGCAAAGCATTAGTCTTCATGGCTGATGTGGCGGTAAAGACTTGGCGGTGAAAGAAAACACCATAAACACGTTGGAAGTCGGGCAGGAACGTACAAAGATCCCGAGGGCAAGCAACAGCCAATAGAGTAACATTGGGCGATAAAGGAAAGCGCAGCAACGAAGGAGGACGAAAAAGGAACATGCGGAAACGTGGCAAGGAATCACCTCTGCTGCATGTTTCCTTTTTATCAATCTTGAAAGAAACCAAATTCTAATAAGATATATGACACAGAATCTTTTTTCAGTCTTAGGCTACAATGACTTCTGGGAAAGATTTGATTTCACATTCCCGATGCTCGAGCCTGCTTGGTATGAGGTCTATATAGACTTCATGGATGACGTTTATAATCCATCTTTACCCGAGGAACAAAACCTTTGGAATGCGTACTTGTATATTGATACACACAGAAGCGATTATGATTGAACTATGGCACAATTTATCCAACTACAATTAAGGTTCGCTCCTGCCTCTTTGAAAGAGCAGGAAAGCGATATGCCAAGGGGGCGTAAGGTTATTTGGGAGGATTATGGATTAAGGATGCTTACCCCTACTAAAAAGGCAGGGAAAGACCCATGCAAGAACTGCTGGGCGAAAGGTCTATGTGATTCTGACGAATGCGCAAGGAAACTTTACCCTGTTGATGTGAATGAGTTTAAACCAATTAATTATAATATGGAGGATTAATTAATGAATACAGAAACATTAGAAGTGAATCTCAATCTTCACGAACAGGATTTGATTGAGTTTATCAACAATGAGCCATTAGACATGCTTGACGAGTTTAAGGCAGAGGATATAGCCAACGAGGTTATATCTATTGCTCAAAGGTTATTAGTAAGAGGGTTCTGTAACGGACATCTTATCAGAAAAGGACATCCCAAACGTGATTATCTCTATTCGGTCAACAACCAATTAAAGGGCTTTGTATCTGTATCCAATGAAGACTGCACAGGAGTAAGCAATACAGAATATAAGCCTTTCTATAAGGATGACGAGGACAGGTATTTTACCGGTCTATGCTCACTTGCACAGATGATTAACGAGGCATGGTACCATTGCAACAATTAAGGGTGACTAGTTAAAGGCTAGATGGGGAGGTTCAATTCCTCCTCCATCCGCAATAACACATAAATCAGATTATTATGGAACATTTAAGAGTTAACAGATGGTCTTCCGAGGACAGACCTATGGAAAAAGCCGAGAGAATTGGCTATGAGGGATTAAGCAATGCCGAATTGCTTGCCATCTTGATAGGCAGCGGAACAGAAAAAATGAATGCCGTGGAGTTGTCAAGGACACTTTTAGAATCTTGCGACAATCAATTATCAGTTCTTGCTAAGAAAGGTGTATCATCAATTTCCTTTAGCGGTTTAGGTAAAAGAAAGATTTCTAGGGTCATGGCTGCTCTAGAACTTGGCAAGCGGAGATATGAGGAACGTATGACAGAATCTCCCGATTTGGCAACGGCGACACGAATCTACAATCACATGCGCCCTGTTATGTGTGATTTGGAGCATGAGGAATTTTGGATCATCATGATGAATCAGAATTACAGGCTTATCAAGAAAGAGCGTATTTCTCTTGGAGGTATAACAGAAACTCCTGTAGATATTAGAATTATCATGAGAGAATGTGTCCTTAATAACGCTACGATACTTGCCGTTGCGCACAACCATCCGTCGGGTAACATTCGTCCATCAAAGTGTGACGATGAAATTACAAAGGTAATCCAAAAAGCATGCAATACAATGCGCATCCATTTCCTTGACCATGTAATTGTGACGGATGGGTGTTATTATAGTTATCATGAAAACGGAATGATTTAGCCCTGTTTTGGTACTAGCGCAGGTTCGATTCCTGCGCAGGGTGCAAACATTAAACATTATTGCTTATGTACATTATCAAGAACAATTTGCCAAAGGCAAAACAACATCTGACCGAGTGTGAGACGAGGGATGATGCGTTAAAGCGTTTTTGGGGAACTTATTCTAGTCTGAAGAAAAGGTTCCCGACATCTATTTCCCTGCGCAATGAGTTCGGATCTAGCGCAAGGGGGACTATCAAAGTGGAGATTGACGGATTTTATTATTATGTTGAACTTTATAAAAACGAATAAGCAATGGGTATCAGGGAAAAATATGATGAATATGTGGAAAGGCACATCTTCGAGCCTTTGTACGCTTCTGTTAGTGTGCGGTATAAGGATGACGAATCCGTCTTGGATGGCATGATTATTAAATTGTCAGAGCCCTGTTCTGAGGACAGCGAGGATGACAGGATTTTTTATTATTGCCGTAGCGTGAAATCCCTTGAGGAATTGACATCGGAGACAAATTCTGCCGTTGATTTTGTCATCCTTCCTCATAGTGTTGAATTTTTTGAGAAACTTTAAATTAATAGATTATGGATTTTAAGAACATTATCAAGGCGCATCTTGACAAGATGGCGCAGCAGGACTTCTCCTTTGCGGAGCGTTACAAGTTAGAGAGCAAGAGTTTGGATAAATGTATCCAGTACATCAAATCACAGGCACAGAAGCAGGCAAAGCAAGGCTTCGCAGCCATTGAGGATGATGTAGTCTACGGTTGGGCGGTTCACTACTACCAGGAAGACGATGTTAAGGTCGACGAGAATGTGAAAGCCAAGGTAGTCACTCCAAAGGCGGAGAAACCTAAGGAGAAAGCCAAGAAACAGGAAATTAAACCGATCAAGGCTCTTGTAAAAAGTAAGAAAGACGATAACAAATGTGTTGAACTTGATTTATTTGGAGGATTCTGATATGAGACCGAGAAACAAGTATGAGAAGAGGGTGGCTGAGATTGATGCCACTCTTTTCAAAGAGGACATTTCTGTAAGTGATGCGGAATGGGCAAAGAAAGCCTGTAAAAACTGGGACATGACATACTATTGTTATTTCACCATCTTTGTAAAATATGAAGAATTTGAGATAAAAAGGCTTTATAGAATCTACAAATGTACGGATAATAGCACGGACCATTTCTTCTTTTTCGAGATTATGCGTGAGTTTAACGATGGGGAGCGAAAAATGTATTTCGGGAAACAGCGCACGATGGGTCACTATTATGATTGCTTCCTGTACAACTCAGACATGGAACTGCGTGGTCTGTGGTTCAATGCTTGTAACTATCAGTTAGGGGATTTGTTTGAACTTTCAATGGCTTCTAGGTGTCAGCATGGCGGCAAGAGAATCTTATGCGACAGAGACAACCCGAACCAGCTTATTCGTGTGATAAAGAACAACCCTGTGGCAGAGACATTATATAAGACACATGACAAGTTGTTTAATTATCTGCTTTGGAGCCGTTACCCCAAACAGGTGTGCAGAGCCATCACGCTCGCCAAAAGACATGGTTTTGTATTCAGCGAAGAAACTACTTCTATTTGGTTCGATATGGTTCATGCTATCATCTATTGCAAGAAAGACTACCATAACCCAGTATTCATCGCTCCTAAGAATCTCATGGAGACGCACGACAAGTTCGTTGACATGGAGTTTCGCAAGCGCAGGAAAGACAGGGAAGAGCGTGAGAGGCGCAAGGAGGAGGACAGAATCCGTCGTGAATATGAGGCAATCCAAAAGCAGCTGGAGGAGGACAATACCATTAACGAGAAGTATGTCAAGCGCAGGAAGCGTTTCTATGACATGGTGCTTACGGATGGTTTAATCTCCTGCCGTGTCCTGCGTGACGTTAACGAGTTCAAGGAAGAGGGAGTGGCTATGGCTCATTGCGTTTTCAGATGCAAGTATTACAACAAGCCTTACTCCCTCATCCTGTCGGCTAGGATCGGGGAAGAGCGTGTGGAGACCATTGAGGTGGACTTAACCCATTACACCATCAAGCAATGTTACGGCAAGCACGACCAGTTTACTATGCACCATCAGAGAATCATAGACCTTGTGAACGCTCAGATGGACACTATCAAGGCTTATAACAGAAACAGACGTTCAACTAAAACCAAGATTGCAGTATGAGAAAGTTGTTTATTGCCTACAAGCCGTTTACAGATGGCAGGCAAGGGGTGGAACTCTCTAACCCCTGCCCAAACGGCAAAGGTTGTATGGTCGGTAGCGCAGAGTGCGCAAGATGTAAGGGATTCTCCAAACGTGGTATGCCGTACAGGTACATTAAATGTAAGATTGACAATCCTTTAAAATTAAAATGACATGAAAAGATTAATAATGACTATCGTGTTTATCATCCTGTTCCTCATCGGTCTCTTAGGCTGATGGGGAAACGTAACACAATAATTTGAAATAGTTACACGTTATTCAAATAACAAATAATATTAGATATGGAAAAAGAAGTTTTCAATCTCTCCATCCCGATGAAAGATGGTTCTACCCATAAACTCTCTGTCACCCGATATGACATGGAGGATTGGTTAAAAGAGCGTGGTCTGACAAGATTGTTGGATTCTGATGATAACAGGCTGCTCTCTAATTATGCCCGAGCATATAAGAACGACTATAACAAAACCCACCCCAAGCCGAAAGGTCAGCGTGGTGGTGTCCGAGAAGGTGCGGGGCGAAAGGCTAAGAGTGGCGGATCATTCCATCACGGATTCAGATTCTCTGCCAAGGTGCATGAGATATTGTTGGAGCATGCCGATGATATGACTGGCTTTGTCGAAAGCGCCATACTTGCCTACGACAGAGCCTACGGAACAAGAAGAAGGGATGACGATTAGCCATCCCCTTTTCTTTTCTCGTTTTCTTTTCGTTTTCTTCTTTTTTTTCTGCCACTATCTCAAAGAAGAAATTTTCTCTTTCTGATAGTTGACCATTGTTTCAACTATCGTCTCATCCATAAGCTTTGCATAGGTCCTTTCCGTTTCCCTTATCGATGCGTGTCCCAACATGTGCTGAATGATGTGCATCGGCACCTTCCCCTCATTCAATAACATTGTCGCTCCAGTATGCCGAGCGTAGTGGGTTGTCACTGGCTTGTCTATCTGAGCATACATAACTGCAGCTTTAAGATAGGCATTGTACTTCACGTTACTAATGATTGGCAACTTGTACTTGTATTGCTTCAAGATAGCCAAGGCTGGCTGCAAAAGTACAATCGTGAACTCCTGCCCAGTCTTTGTCCGCTCCGATTTGTACACAATCTGCCCCTTGATTCTTTGGCAATCCTTGTAATCAAACTCTGCAAGGTCAGAATAACTCATCATGGTGTACGTCTGGAATACAAACAAGTCTCTGACCTTGCGTAGACTCTCTGTTGGGATGATACATGATTCAAAGCGATGAAACTCCTGCGGGGTAAGGTATCTCCTCAGTCCATCCTCTTCCCCCTTTTTAATATTCACACGAGAGTAGGGGTTGCGCTTCACAAGTCCATCATCCATAGCTTGCGTGATGAAACATTTGAGAAGTTTATGGTAGTTCCACCTGCTGCACTCTTTCAGACCTCTATCAGACAGAGCTTCGTCCATTAACATGATATTTCTCTCAGTTATATCAGAGAAATACACAATCCCTTTCCACTCTTCCAGGAATCTGAACACTACGGCATATCTTTTGCGAGTACCTGGAGCAAGTTTCAACATGCGTCTCTTAGCCAGTTCTTTTGCGTAATTAATAAACGTCTGCTGCTGCATCATGCTGCCTTTAAGCAGGTTCGGGATGGCATTTATGTCAAACGTACCCTCATCTATCATCCTGTTGACGATTTCCGAGCATTTCTTCTTGATGATCTGTAGATGGTCGTTCAGCTCCTTGAAGTCATTTCTCCCAACCACGGAGCCATTAGACCACTCCTTTGGGAGCAGTTTCACACCTGTTGAGATATACTTCCTAACGTTGTCTGCTGTGATTCTCAACTCAACCACTGCAGGGGTTTTCTTTGTCGCCTTACATTTTCTGTTGTAGACATACGTTAAAATAACTTTCATTTTTCTTAAAATGTTTTTAAAAATTGATTGTTTACAAAAATTAACACTCCCTTTTTCCCTTTTGAAAAATTTTGGTAACGGATTGGTAACATTTTGGTAACAGAAAACGGCATATCATAACATCCGATAACAACCAATAACAAATGATTACCAAACTATCCGAGACCTTCGAATCGTATTGGTAACGTGCTGAAAAACAAAAGTTTACGTTGGTAATTTATTATCTTCCAATGAGTTGGGGAATCCGTTTCCGAAACTTTTCCCCTTTCTCTTTGTGATCCGGTCGGGATTCGAACCCGAGACCCACAGCTTAGAAGGCTGTTGCTCTATCCAGCTGAGCTACCGGACCATCAAATCGG
>OCTW011363074.1_pt1 | contig 14999 bp, 16 predicted proteins | sample 1539671 | NCBI WGS metagenome assembly OCTW01 (sample SAMN02144230, study PRJEB22623) | gut metagenome | biome: sheep rumen | host: Ovis aries | place: New Zealand
TCTTTGCTATACTTCTTGTTTGACATGAATATGCTCCTCATATGATAGATTTTGGTTTTTTCCAATGTCTACCATATGGGGAGCATATCAGAAGGAAGGCTTTTCTGCTTGCTTCTTTGGTGTTTTATCCCCGCTTACGGGGAACTGACTTTAACTCCTTTTTCAATATGAATAAGGTTTTAGCTTCACCCCCGGGCACGGGGAACGGACTCCATATATATAGATGAAACTCGAGCTTCACCCCCGCGCACGGGGAACGGACAGTACGCAAAAGCGCTATTTTCCCATCTTTTTCACACCGGAAATGTCAGATTTTATTCACTCTTCCGCCCCGGATGTTCCGAATCCCCTATCGCGGCAGGCGGCTTCTGCCTTCTTTGTCATCTTCAAATCCACCGCCAGCCCGAAAGTTCCGTACACAAACCCTTTGTTCAGGCGTATTGCCTGCACACCCTGCGTGGTCTTGGTCGGTTTCAACGGGATGTCGGAAGCCTTATAGATGACCGCCCGCTTTGTCTTGTCTTTTACAGCCTCGTTGCAGAGCTCCATACCTTCCTCTTCCAGATAGATTCCGAGCACCGGTGCCAGGTCGGAATATGCTTTCAGCAGTTTCTTCCTCTTCTGCTTGGTCACGTAAGCGGAAAGCGGGATACGGGCCACCTTGCCGTTTGCAAAACCGATAATAAGGTTACGCCCTTCTTCCATGAGACAAGTAAAAATGCTATTTTCATCGGGGTCAAGGGCATTCAGGTTATTCATAAACTCGCCGAGATCCGACGGCTTGCAGTCCGGCACATCCTCCAGATAGATCTTGTAAGCGTTGCACTTGTCCGTCAGCGTCAGGATTTCCGCATGGCTGTCCGTGTGGAACTCATGGACGATTTCATCCCCGTCTTTTACCTTGATCTCCGGGTTTCCGCGAAGGGATGTCTCCGGAATCTTCTTCAGGTAGCCCTCCTTCGTGATGTAGACGGCAACATGGTAAGCTTCCACAACGTCGGCCTTATCATCCTGTACGGCATCCCCCGCAGCTTCGACAAGCTCCGTTTTCCGCGGCTGCCCGTACCTTTTCTTCACATCCTGCAATGTCTTGATCATCAGCTTGTTGATTTCTTTCTCGTTATCCGCCTGGTACTGCAGGGTGCTGATATCCTTCCTTAACTGGTCGATAGCTGCCGTCCGGTCAAGGATGTAGCGCTTGTTCAAGTTCCGCAGCTTAATCTCCGCCACGAACTGGGCCTGTTCTTCATCAATCCTGAACGCTTTCATCAGCCCCGGGATGACGTCATCATCGGATTCCGACGCACGGATAATCCGGATCGCCTTGTCAATATCCAGGAGCACTGCTGCAAGACCCTCCAGAAGATGCAGCTCTTTGCCTTTCTTCTGGATATCAAACAACAGCCCGCGTTTCACGCACTGCCGTCTCCAGCGGATCCATTGGTCCAGGATTGCCTCCACGCCCATGATTTTCGGTGTCCCGTCGATCAGGACGGTCATGTTAAAGCTGTAGGTGTCCTGCAGCTTCGTGGTACGGAACAGTTTCGTCATCAGCGTATCCGGATCCACGCCGCGTTTGTAGTCGATGGCAATCTTAAACCCCGTCAGGTCGATCTCGTTGCGGATGTCGGATACCTCATTGATCCTGCCTGCGCGTATGCCGGCAATCACCTGCTCGATGATTACTTCCGCCGTCGTCGTGTACGGGATCTCATAGACTTCGATGATCCTCTGCTTTGCGTTCACGCGGTACTTCGCGCGGAGCCTTACAGATCCCCGCCCGGTACGGTATATCTCATCCATCTCCGCGTCGTTTAAGAGCAGCTCCGCCCCTGTTGTGAAGTCCGGTGCGGGCATGACGTTCCGTACGCCTTCCTCCGGCTTCCTGATCCGCTGGATGGTCGCATCGCACAGCTCGTCCAGGTTGAAGGACGGGATGGATGAGGCAAGCCCTACCGCGATACCTTCCGTCGGGTTGGCAAGGATGGAGGGAAAGGTGACAGGAAGGAGGACCGGCTCTTTCCTTGTGGAGTCATAGTTGTCCACGAAGTCCACGGTATTTTTCCGTATCTCGCGGAAGAATTCCGACGCGACCGGCATTAGCTTTGCTTCCGTATACCGGTCTGCGGCAAAGGCCATGTCACGGCTGTAATGCTTGCCAAAATTTCCCTTCCCGTCCACATACGGCGTAAGCAGGGATTCGTTGTTCTGCGTAAGACGCACCATCGCCTCGTAGTTGGACGCAGACCCGTGCGGGTTGTACAGCATGGTCCTTGCGGCAATGTTTGCCGACTTGGTCCTGCCGCCTGTCAGAAGCCCCATCTCATACATCGTATACAGGATCTTCCGGTGTGACGGTTTCAGCCCGTCGATCTCCGGGATGGCTCGCGACACAATGACGGACATGGCGTACGGCATGAAATTGGATTTCAGCGTCTCCGACACGGTTTTACTGTAATGCTTTTCTTTTGAAAAATCCGGCAGGATGGCTTCTTCTTTTTTCTTGTTTTTTAATGCGGGCATGATTCTTTTCCCTCTTTTTTTGCTTTTTCTTTGATGTTTTTATTTACAGCCCCGGCGATCGGGGAAACAATTTCCGGTAAGAATGATAAACTCCGCCTCCCACGCACCACCCCCGCAAAAAGCGGGGAAATACTTACAAGGCCACCCTGATGCACCGCTCCATCCCCGAAACAAGGAAAATTAATCGTGTGCCAGGATCCGTTCGGCAGCCAGCTCGGTTTTTACCTGCTGCTCCCCGGAACGATTTCTTCTTCCGCCAGTTTTTCTGCCAAATCCTGTACGATCCGTACCATCAGGTCCGCAGGACTGCCAGATCCCCGGTATTTTGCCTTGATTTCTTCTGCTGTATACGGCACTTCCTGCCCGATTGACGCGAAGAACATCTGAACCATCCGTACTGCCTCGTCCTCCGACAGCATCTGCACTTCGCTCTTCTGCGAGAACCGCCGCATGAGCGCCGGATCAATGACATCGGGACGGTTCGTGGCGGCAAGCAGGATTACGTTGTTTGGAAGCGTGTCCAGATTCTGCATCAGGGAAATCGTTGTCCGTTCCAGTTCTCCGTCTGCGCCTTCTCTTCCGCTATCCTTCCTGGTTCTTGCCACACAGTCAATTTCATCCAAAAATAATACGCATGCCCGTTCCTTCGCACACTGAAAAGCTTTTCCAATGTTTTTTGCCGTACCGCCCAGGAAAGAATCCACCGCAGTCGAGAAGTTGACGTAGTATAGCGGAAGATCCATGATGTACGCGATGTACTTCGCAAACATTGTTTTGCCGCTGCCGGAAGGACCATACAAAAGTGTGGAGTTGACGTAATGGATATGCATTTTATCCAGTTTTTCCGTTGCCCGGTACATCCGACGAATTGTGTCTGCCACTGCCTTTTCCCGATCGGAGAGATAATAGCGTTTCATTTCCTCTTCATCCGGATACCCGCCCTGAAGCACGCCCTGGTACGCGGCAGGAAGGGCCGGTTTTTGTTCGAGAAGCTGCAGATACTTGGAAACAAAAGCTTCGTTTTTCTTAGACTTATCTTCTGCGAGAATATGCGGAAGATAGCTTCTTGCATTCGAGTATCTTTCATTTGCCAGCATGCTGATTAGATTTTTTTGCCTTTCACTTAACGTCATCGTGACCGCCCTCCTCACGACAGATCCAGATCATCCATGTACAGATGACCGTTCTCCTCGATATACTGCCGTCTTGGCTCTACCTGTGTGCCCATGAACAGGTCGTAATAATATTCCATCGTCTCCGCATCCTCCGCCGTCACCTGTACGAGGTGCCGCGTCTCCGGGTTGATGAACTTCGCCATCGTCTCTGCGTCGTTCTCACCAAGTCCCTTCGACCGCTGGATCTTCAGCTTTGACGGATCCTTGTCCCTGATGATCCGGTCACGCTCCGCATCCGTAAATGCGTAATAGGTTTTTTCCGTTTTGCCCTTACCGTAGGTGATCTCAAAAAGCGGGGTTTCTGCATAATACACATGTCCTTCTTCAATCAGCTGCGGGCAGAGGCGGTGCAGCATGGTCAGCACCAGGACACGGATGTGCGACCCGTCCACATCCTCATCGGACGCCACGATAATCTTGTTAAAGTTCAGCTTGTCGATATCGAATGCCGGGATGTCTTTTGGCATCTTTTTTCCGCGGATTTCCACGCCACAGCCGATGACACGGATCAGGTCCATGATGACGTCGCTCCCGAAGGTCTGCTGCAGGGACGCCTTCTCCAGGTTTAGGATTTTGCCGCGGATCGGCATGAGTGCCTGGTAGTAGGAGTTCCTTGCCGTAAGCAGGGAGCCAAGGGCGGAATCTCCCTCGCAGATGAAGAGCTCCCGGATCGATGGGTCCTTGCTGCGGCAGTCCACGAACTTCTTGACCTTGTTCGTGACATCGGTCTTCTGCATCAGCTTCTTTTTGACGGTGATGCGGGCAGATTCCGAGGATTCCCGGCTTCTCTTGTTAATCAGGACCTGGTTTAACGCCTTTTCCCCCTCGTCTTTATGCTCGATAAACCAGATTTCAAGGTTTGTCTTGATCAGGTCCGTCATAAACTGCTGGATAAATGCGTTGTTAATAGCCTTTTTCGTCTGGTTTTCGTAGGAAGTCGCCGTGGAAAAGGAGTTGGTGATCAGCATCAGGGAGTCGGAAATATCCCCGAATGTGACCTTTTTCTCATTTTTATTGTATTTTCCCCGGTCTTTTAAGACCTTATCGACAACCGATACAAAAGCGGATTTCACCGCCTTGTCCGGGGATCCGCCATGCTCCAGCCAGGAGGAATTGTGGAAATACTTCAGCATCTGCTGTTTATTGCTGAAGCAAAAAGCAACAGACGCTTTGACGCTGTATTCCGGCTTGTCCTCGCGGTCACGGCCTTTACCCTCGCCCTCAAAATAGAAAGGATCGGTCAGTCCCTCATGGTTGTCTGTCTCTTCGAGATAACCAAGGATTCCGTTGGAATAACAATACTCGTAAGTTTCCCCGGATGCCTCGTCGTGCAGGACATAGGTGACACCAGCGTTCACAATCGACTGCTCTTTCAGCATCTCCTGATAGGTTTCCAGCGGGATGTCGATATCCGTAAACACATCGATATCCGGAAGCCAGTGCTGCATGGTGCCGGTGTCCTTTCCTTTCGCTTTCTTCTTTTGAAGCTCCCCGGCCGGGCACCCCTTTTCGAAATGCATCTTATACTCATAACCGTCGCGGACGGAAGTGACATCGAAGTAGGCGGACGCGTACTGGGTGGCGCAGGCCCCAAGCCCGTTTAAGCCAAGGGATCCGTTGTACAGGCCGTCGTCTTCCATCTTTCCGCCGGCGTACAGTTCGTTATACACAAGATCCCAGTTCCATCGCTGCTCCGCCTCGTTCCAGTCCATCGGTACGCCCCGTCCATGGTCTGTTACCTGGATGGAATGATCCGTATAGCGCGTTACTTCAATCCGGTCTCCATATCCCGCCTTCGCTTCGTCTGTCGCGTTTGACACGATCTCGAACAGGGCATGCGCGCAGCCGTTCACATCATCCGACCCGAAGATAACACCCGGGCGGAGCCGTACACGGTCGGCTCCCTTTAAGGATCGTATGGATGTGTTGCCGTAGGTCTTACCTTTTGGTGACATTTATCTTTTCCCCTTTTTTCTCTTTTTCTGATTTTCTTTCTTTTTTCTTCTCTGTCTGCCACGCCTGCAAATCACTGACAAAATCTGATTTTGCCTTTTCCGGCGCATCCGCAAAATACCGCTGCCAGAGGGCATTCTCCTGCTCCCTGGTGACAGTCACCGCCGTGATGCAGACCGGGTACAATCCTTCCTTATGGACGAAAGTGTGGCTATCCACAAGGACGTAGTTCTTTTTCATACATAGGTAGTCGCCGTACGTGGTCTTGTAGTTCATGTATTCTGCCATCCAGTCATCGAGCCACCCACTGACCTGCACGATATCTTTTGCGGCCATCTCATGTTCGGCATAAGGACACACGATGAGCTGTCCGCCCGGGCTCATCCACCCGAGAACAGGATCGTGATTAATGTAGTACACTTCCGATTTAACGTCTACCAATCTTACACCCCCTGTTTTACAAGCATCCACCGCAGGCGCTGCATGTAATCATCGCAGGCTGCGGCCTCGAACGCGTCATCGTATTTTGGCACATTTTCCAGATAATCTACAATCTTTTCCAATACCTCATGGGAGATCTGTTCACGGTTGTCCAAAACGAACTCTGTGGCTACGCCCGGCATGTAGGTATGCCGTCCGCAGGAATAGGCCACTATATTCCATGCAAGAACATCCTGCGTACGGTTGTCATCCACATCCAGAAGGACATCCCCATCTTCGCATAAATGCGGGAAATTTCCGTACAAAAAACGGGAATCTCTTACATTCCTTACATCATTTGGCAATGCCGCCTCGTTGATTCGCCATTCGCCCGAAGTCCCGGTTTCCTGTTCTTTGCACATCTGGAACCTCAACATAGACAAAAGAAACGGGAGGACCGCCTGATAGATGGCCGGTTCCCTGTTTTTGTCTATCCAATACGGGGAAACAAAATCGCCATAGCCGATGGCTTCCCTTAAGTCTCTCAACGCCACGCTGATAGTGCGGAGGTCGAAATAACGAAGATATCGAACATATATGTCTTCCAGCACATCCAGAAGCCGCGGATCGTGGTTCCTGCAAAACATACGGATTGCCGCATTATACGCCATACGGAAATTCTCGCTATCCTTAATGATTTTCTTTGGCATGACTGTCCTCCCTGCCGCAGCCTTGTGCTTTGCGATTGTGGTCTTTTTCGATTTTTGCCCTGCTTCCGGCAGTTCCCCACAGGACGCTCCAGGTGATTTCATCACTCCGTATGCCGGTGTGGTACCAGACGCGTCCTTCCGGAAAGCAGGAAAGATCCCCGGCAAGGACCAGGATCCTGTCCCCCGACCTTTCCACGAGGCCCATGTCCTTCCCGTCCCCCGATGCCAGTACTTCGCCGTCCCGGATATTTTCCGCCGGGGTATCCTCATGCGGGACATAACCGCCACGTTTCAAGATACCGATAGCCTGAAGCAACGGATCCTCATACGGCACACACTGATAATAGTAATCCAGCAGCCCGTCTACCGAAAACAGCATGACGGCAACCGCCACAAACAAAATGGCTATAATTATTTCTGCAACCTGCATTTTTGTCCTTCTTTCCAAAACAGGCCGGGATATCACCCCTACTCCTGCCAGATCCAGATCCCGTCCGCGGAAGCGCCGTTTTCCTCCGCCTGTCCGGCAGACTTTGGAACCTTTTTCACGGCATACAGGTGGTTGTCCTGTGAATCAACATAAAGGATATACCGGGAATTATCCGCCCCGTCCGCCGTGATCTGGAACCCGCGGTCCGTCTGCTCCGTCGCGAAGGTAAAGTAATTGATATCCTCCACGGAATTTTCAACTAAGACATCCTCGATTTTTTCCGCCTGTTTCTGTGTCAGGCCGAGCATCTTCAGCTTGCGGATGACCTTTTTCTGGACGATGTTGTACTTGGAGTCCGCTTCCGGGACATACCAGCTGGCCGGTTCCTGTGCCTGGATGACAGCGGTTTCCGCCCCCTGGACCACCAGGCGGTGGCTGGTGCCCTCATACCCGTCACAGGTGGAAAGGGAAACCAGTTTATTGTCCGCACCTGCAGCAGGGCCGGTCTGGTAAAGGGATTTCTCTTTCACATAATTTTGATAATCCACAAAGGAATCTTTTAAACCGAAGGAATAAGAGTATGCCCGGTCCGACTTCTCCACGGATAACACGCTGAAAAAGGTATAGGTATGGCGCGTCCCGTCCGGGAGGTACAGGTAAAACACGTGGTTTGCATATTGCGGGCCGCGGTAACGTTTCAGGTTCCCGAACATGGACCCATTTGCCATGTTGTGGCCGTAAAGGAACGAATTCTCGTCCGTAAAATACGGGTCATTATCCGAATACAGGAAGATGCTCCCGCCATAGTTATAAGACTTGTCCGGCAGGTGGTGCAGGTAGAGGGTATTGTCATCCGTATGCATGACAGGGTAACTGATATCGTCCAATACCAACCATGCCACACAGTCCGTCCCCTTCAACGCCTCCCAGTCAATACGCATGACATCATCCGTCTGGCCGGAACTGGAAGATGCAGGGCCATCCGGCTCATCCACCGCTTCTTTACGGATCCGCCTGTACGTATCGTCGCTTTCCTTATACTCCTTAAGCTTTGGAATCATCTGCACCAGGCAGTAAACCAAAACCACGGCAGCCGCGGCAATGATGATACCGCTGGTTATCTTTTTCCGCATCTTTTTCCCTCCCGGCATATACAGGCCGCGGGGTGTCCGTACACGCCACCCGGCACAGCCTGAACGGCCTCACTTTTTCCTTCTCCCGCCGCCCTGCCGTATGCTGTCTGGCATATAACGGTCACGCGACGCCTCCAGCCAGACTGTCAGCGCGCGGTTGATGGCGCGGTACTGCGTCTCAAGGCCGCGGGATGCCGACTGCAGGATTTTTTCCTTGTCGACCATGTCCTCGTATTTCCTCTTCTGCTTCTTTTTCTCTTCCGGGGATTCCGCCTCGTCCACAGCCCATTTGGCGTCACGCTTGGCAAGGCCGGCGTAGGCTTCTGCCTGGCTGAAGAAGACAAGGATATTCGCCATCTCCGCCATACGGCTCCCGGCTGCCGTCATGGAATCCGGGTCATCCACATTAATCTCGATTTTCGGAAGGTAGTGGTAGATATAATTAATGAACTGCTTCGCCGGCATATCCAGGAGCTGCTGGTAGGTGCGTGGCGGAGATGGGTCGCAGGACGCGTCATCCCCGGGTTTTTCCGCCTGCCTGACGTCTTCCTTTTTATGCCCTTTTTCCGGCTGCCTTGTTTTTTTCAGTTCGGACTGGTCTGGCATTTTTGCTCCCCCTATCGATGGTTCCGATCCACATGGCCGCACCCGTCTGTCTGGTCCCCCTGCCCTGACGGCTTTTGCACGCCAGCAGCATCCGGGACATCTTCCTCCCAGAAAAACCCCGCGTCCTTCGGGTCAAACCCAGGGCGGAGCAATCCATAATCTTTCTTCTCACTTGTACACATATTCCTTATCCCTTTCTGTCTACATCAACCAATAGCGCAAAACTATCGCGGTTTTGCCGCAGCACATGTATTGCCCGCATAACCGCCTGCGCTTCCTGCGGGTCCCCGCTTTTACCGGAAGCCCGGTTATAAACCTGCTCATCTGATAATTCCGGATGGGCGAGGATCAGTCCTGTCAAATCCCCGGTATTTTTCATCATACGCCACCCGTTCCATCCTGCCCCGCATAGGAGGGACGGTAAACGGAGTTCCTCAGGTATTTACGCTTCGTATCATCCTTCTCCCCGGGTGCCAGGCCTTCCGCGGATTTCAGGTACATGTCCATGCGGGAATCCAGCATGTCCATCATGGAAAGGATGACAGCTTCCGGCGTCTCCGGCTCTTCCAGCGCCTGGTACTCCACCTTCCCATGATGGGAGGCGATGCAGTGCAGGAAGTTTGTCAGGTCTTTTACCGCAACCCCCTCTTCCGCCATTTCCCTTGTCACGGCACGGATGCCGAGCATCGTATGCCCGAAAAGCGTCCCATCTACAGAGAACTCCGCCGTCCCAAGCGGTGTCGCATCCAGCTCCTCCAGCTTCCCAATATCATGCACCGCGGCAGCCGGTACCAGCGTGCCCGTACGGAGCGGTTTGTCAAAGGACACCAGTGCCCCCGCAATACGGTCAATGGCAGAAACCAGGTACGCCTCCGCGGTCGCGGCAGACACGCCGCCGTCACGGTCTTCCGCCATCAGGGCATGCAAAAACATGCGGAAACGTTCGTTGTCATCATGCGGCAGGGATTCCGCCCGCATCACGTCAGCGGCATTCTGCCCGAAAACGTTCCCGCCACATCCCGTGCCCTTGAATAACAGGGCCGCGTAAACCAGGCCGGCATCCACAGACGGATATGTCTTGGCGGCCTTTTCCGCGAGGGCCAACGCCACGCTTTTACGTGCCGCCAATGCAGCCATATTCCCACGGAGCGGGGGCTGGTACACTCCATCCGGGATAAGGGCGAGTAACCCGTCAGACGGGCTCTTTTCCTTCAACCCCCTGATTGCCTCCGGGAGCCGCGTACCGGGCTCCGGATCCGACAGGCGCCCCTCCAGGACCCTTGCCGCCTTCATACAGAGGTTGGTAACCGTGCCGGTGTGCTGCAGGAGGCCACCAGCATAGTTGTGATGTACCGTCATTGCGGCAGGCCAGTACACCAGCCTGTCGTGGTCTTTTTGATAAAGGGCAAGGGCGACGGCCGCCTCCTTCGAACCGCATTTGGACAGGACGCCTGTAAGGTACCCGTACATCTTCTCCCCGTCCACGCTGCTGTGATCCACATAATCAGCCGCCTGCCCGGAAGGATCCGCAGCCAGCCTGTCGCAGACATACCCCATGTTCCCCTGGTATTCATTGCCCTTGACCGACGCGGACACGACGGACAGGGGCGGGCACTGTCTTTCCAGGGCCTCCTTCGTCTGGTCCCACATCTTCGCCTGAAAGGCGGCCTCCTCTTTTGGCTTCAACGTCACAACAACATACGCCTTACCGCCCTTCGTCTTCTGTTCATTGATATCCTGCAGCAGGCAGGACACGGTAACCGATTCATTATTTTTTAATTCACGTACCTTCATCTTGCTTTCTCCTTGTTCTTTTTTGAAAACCGGCTAACACTTTTTCCCGCCTTATATATGGACGAAATCGGAAGAACTTTGCGTTTTTTGCGCATAGAAAAAAGGAAGGCTTACGCCTTCCCTTCTTTTTCAGACATTTTTGCTTTTTTCTGCTTCTGGCACCGCCGGATCAGCTTGGCGATAAACTCCCGCTTCTGAGACATATCCGCCTTCCGCAGGAGCTCCTGTTCCTCATCCCGGTAGGCGGATGCAAAGCAGTGCAGGAACTTGTTGACACCTCGGTCTGACAATTGTTTCGCATAGCCTTCAGCATCCTCGACCCCGGCAAATCTGGAAGTCATATATTTGGTTAAGGCAATGGAAACTTCCTTGTGCCGGAACGGGTCTCTGCTTGCCCAGTACAAGGATAACTCGCGGAACGCCCCGTCAGCATTTTTTGTGTCAAGATAATCTTCCGGATCCGTGGTTTCCAATGCCTCACGTACCTGCCGCACAATATCTGTCCGGCTGTCTCCACGCGTTTCCGGACAGGGACCTGTATGGATGTCCGCCGCATTGTCGGGACCGGCATCTGCTTTTGCTTCCGCCCCGGCTTTGGCCACGGTTTCCTGCCCTGGTTCCATCTCCAGGGCGGTGTCCTCTTGTGGGATTTGTGCAGCGCGCGCAGCCTTCAGGGCAGGATACGGGCTCGCAGGGACTGGTTCTGCCGTACTATCCCCTGCCTGTACCCCGCCTGCCATGAGCAGCGCCGACACAAAGGCAGCGGCATCCGGCCTGGCATTGTGGATGGCGATTACCAGATCATCCCCATCCCAGAAAAAACTGACATCCTGCTGCTTCATGCCACACCTCCTGCCGTCTCCAGGGACAGCAAATAATTGTATTGCGCCGCGCACTTCGGGTCATCCGGTGCCTTGGCGGATTTCAAAAAGTTAAACAGGTAATTTGCCTTACCTGTCCCCAAAATCGTGGAAATCTTCTGGCCCTTATAGGGACCGAAAAGCATCTCGTCAGGGACATTATCCGGCCGTCTGAGTTTCCCTTCCGCCTTGGTAAACGTCACTTCCTGTGAAGAAGTGACACACAAGGGACGATTTTGATCGTCCACCGCCCGAATTTCAAGACAATGGATGACCGCCCTGTCTTTTGCCCGCAGATACGCCACCCGCGCCGGATAGGTTTTCTGGCACGGGCCGGACAAATTAAGCGGGTTGGCCTCGCCGATGTCCGTTACCTGCCGATGCCCGCATCTGGCTGTTACCGTGCAGACGGCCTCAATTCCATCTCCAAAAGGCGCAATTGACGGCCCGTTCTTGATGTCGGCGATGACGCCATATTTGGCGGCCAACTGTTGCAGCTCTGCGTGATCAATCACGCAGTAGCGGTCTTTCTGGACCGCTTTAACCTCTACTTTTTCATTGAATACCATAATTTCCATCCATATCTCCTCCCTGCCGTGGCCTGTGCCCGGCATGAAAATAAATGTCCGGTTGTACTCCAGACCATCAATTGTTATTTACTATATGGATGTTTTTGGTCTGCAAAATGCAAAAAAATTCCAAACGGGTTTGCCCCACAGAAAAACCGCAGCATGCGCTGCGGCTTTCCTGTTTGAAAAGGAGATGGTTAAGTTTACTGGGTTTACTGGAACGGCAGCTCCTCATCAATCCCGTCAGGGATGCTCATAAATCCATCAGGATCCGTCCCGACCGGTGGCGGTGTCTGCTGTGCGGAACCGCTGTTTCCGGAAGCGGCTGCAGGACCAGAACCAGACCCGCCGGAAGCACTCTTGCTCTCGGCAAATTCCTGGTTCTCCACAACCACATCGGTCGTATAGACCTTGTTGCCGTCTTTGTTTGTGTAGCTTCCGGTCTGAATTCGACCTTCCACTACCAACTTTGTGCCTTTGTGAAGATACTTCTCCGCGAATTCCGCGGACTTTCCAAATGCGACACAGCCGATAAAGTCGGCTGTTTGCTCGCTCCCCTCTCTGCGGAACCGCCGGTCTACCGCCAGCGTATATCTCGCGATTGCCTGTGCATTCTCTCCCTGAGAATACCTAACGTCGGGATCACGCGTCAGACGGCCCATCAAAATAACTTTGTTCATAATTGTCTCCTTTCATTTTGACTCCAGTTCATCAATATTGTTTCATCATATCTATAGCTGTTTTCCTTTTTTCTAATTTGCGTTTTTGCATTCCGGAAACGTCCGGAAACTATCCGCGCAATTTGCGGTCTTTTTTTCTTTTCCGGATACCCATGATAACCAGGCAGACAACAAGGATTCCGCCAAACACACAGTCCGCGGCAAACAGCGGGATGGCACCCAGCAGCCGCAGGACCAGGATGACCATAGCGAGTACAAAGCAGCAGACAAAAAAGGCCAGGAACCGCTTCTGGTCTTTCTCCGGAGCGTTCCGTTCCAAAACCCCTTTTTGTTTCATCAAGGACGCGATACGCTGGACTTCCGACTGGTACCCAGGGTCGTCACGGATATCATCCATTGCCTGGTCCGTTTTTTCCTTTTCTGGTTCCATAAAAAAATTTCCTTTCTATAAATATAACAGCCCCGCATAGGCAGGGCCAACATTTTTACGCACCGCGTTTTGCCGCCTCCCGGTTTTCCCAGTCCGCTTTCAGGGCATCACGGAAAATTTCGGCAGCATGCGCGGTTTCAAACTGCCGCATATTGGTCTGTATCTGGCGCATCACATTCATCCATTCATCTTCCGAAACGGCAAGCGCCGCCTTTTTAATGGAAGACCTGTCACACTCCTTTAGGATTGGGCTGATCGTCCCATCCTCCCGATGCATGACCGGGGCGTACAGGTTCGTCGTTTCAAATGTAACCGGGTATTTTTCGCCGACATCCCATGTAACCTTGATGGAATAAACAGGGCACTTGCCGTCCTCCCGCGGCTTGCGGATCAGCGCGCGCGCCTCCGCGTCATACAGGACTACGGTCGGATGATGGACCGCCTGCGCCTGTTCCAGTTTTCCTGCCTTGCAAAGCGCGGCCGCGTCCATGATCGCGTCAATCTGGACCTGGTTTTTCGGGTATTTGGCGACATTGTCTTTCAGGAACTTATACTGCCGGTTCAGGATGTCCATGCCATCCGCGGGATTTTCCGCCAGCACATCGGACGGTGTCTTGCCTTTCAGGGTTCCCGACGTGAACTTGACCGTGTAAGCCGGCGACGTGCCGGATATCTTCGGCGTGCACAGGGCATCCATATGCTTCTGGAAGGCATATGCCGTCCTGCGGACAATATCCTCCACCGACGTCATCGGGATATTGCCAGTCACCCTTACTTCCTTCCCGTCCGCCGCCTGGTCAAGCTGGACAACCGACAGGCGGGACATGGCGCCATATACCAGGAACGGGGATTCCCCTTCATCCGCCTTCGCAAGCATATAGTTCGCGTTGATTTTCAGCGCCTTCCCCTTCCGGAGGATCCGTGCGGTTTCAAGCGCGTATTTGGTCCTCTGCATCTCCTGCATCCTACGCACCCCCTTACCGCCCGGTACTGCCAAAACCCTGATCCCCGCGCTCCGTATCTCCCAAAGAGGCAAGATCCGGCACAAGATCAAGGGACAGATCATCACAATATCTTTGCACAACCATCTGGACAATCTTGTCACCGGCCTCAAACACGTGGTCTTTCGGTCCATGGTTTTCCAGTTTTACAACAAGCGGGCCTGTATAGCCACAGTCAATAACACCTCCGGGGCAGACAATGTCCCCTTTCATCATCAGGCCGGACTTACTCTCCATTTTTCCGTACGTACCTTCAGGAAGCTGTACATGCACACCAGTATTAATCGCCACGCTCTCATGTGCCCGGAGCACGACGCGCTCACGCGCACGGAGGTCAAGCCCGGCATCTGTTTTATGCGCCCTCTCTGGGGCATATGCTCCTTCTTCCAAAAAATATCTCATTTTTCTTTCTCCTTGCTTTTTTCTTTTTTTTGCCTTGATTTCCCGTTACGCCTTATATATGGACGAAATGCTTTTTTCTTTTCATTTTTTGCGCGAAAAAAATCCCCGGCCAAAAAATGGTCGGGGATCTTTTTTTATGCAGGATTTTCAGGAAGCTGATCGATTTCCGCAAGTTGTGCAGTGATCCAATAACATTTTTCGTAACCAGTATCACCATATTTTTCATAGGCGATACTCAATGCGAGAATCCTTCGATACTCGTCGCTTCCGCGTCTTCGTATAAACGCTTCGTGATCAACCCCGTTATCACGAA
>OCTW011619319.1_pt1 | contig 14997 bp, 16 predicted proteins | sample 1539671 | NCBI WGS metagenome assembly OCTW01 (sample SAMN02144230, study PRJEB22623) | gut metagenome | biome: sheep rumen | host: Ovis aries | place: New Zealand
CGCAGCTGCAGCAGGAGCGGGAGCCTAGCAGCCTATGGCGGTAATCGATGATGTCAGGGCGCTGCTTGGAATCAAGGATGAAGACAGCAAGCTGAATGTCATCATCACCTTGACCGAGAACCGCCTTAAAACTCTGATTGGCCAAAAAGAAGTGCCAGGCGAGCTGGAGTATATCGTTACCGAAGTATCGATTGCACGTTTCAACCGCATCGGCTCCGAAGGGCTGAGCGGCCACACGGTAGAAGGCGAAGCATTGACCTTCAAGGACAATGACTTCGACCAGTATGCCGACGACATCCAGGCATGGCGTGACGCACAGTCCGACCAGGACAAAGGAAGGATAAGGTTTCTATGAGGTACGATACGCCAGTCATCTTCCGCAGGGTTGTTGCCGGCGCATATGACCCTGACACAGGCGACTATGCGGATGACTCGTACAAGGATGTACGGCTCTATGCCTCGGTCATGGACACGAGCACAAGGACGATGGAGCTCGTGTACGGAAGCATCAAGCAAGGAAGCCTTACGGTGCATGTCCAGGGCCATGTCGACATGCCGTTTGACCAGATGATCATAAGGGGAAGGAATTACCGTGTGGACTACACGAGAAGGCTGAGGACGAAGCAGTCGTTCGTAATCTCGGAGGTGCAGTGATGGGAATCAAGGTAGAAGGCCTGGACAAGCTCCAGGCAAGGATAAAGGACGTCCAGAAGGGCGAGATGGTGAAGGGCATCGTAAGAAAGAACGGTGCTGACCTAAAGGAGGCCATTGAGGCAAAGGCCGAATTCAGGGGGCACTACGAGGGCAATCAGTTCGTAAAGCCTACAGGCGCCACCAAGGGAAGCGTGCAGCTCAAGTTCAGTGATGGAGGCTTCACGGCCGAGTCATGGCCTACGACCGAGTACTCGCCATATCTTGAGTACGGCACGCGCTTCATGGATGCACAGCCTTTCGTCCGCCCGGCATTTGACGAGGTGAGCAAAAAGTTCATAAGCGACATGGAGAAGTATGCAAAATAGGAAGACGGCTACGGAGGTGATTGCATATGACTGACCCGCAGCAGGAGATATTCACAGCAATGAAGACAGGGCTTGAGAAGCTCGGATATGACGTATACGACGGGTTCCTTCCTCCCGAGGGGACTCCGTACCCCTTCATCTACATCGGCGAAAACAGCCTCCATGACGAGGCAAACAAGACCGCCGTGTTCGGAAGGGTGACCCAGACAGTAAGCGTGTGGCATGACAGCCCAAGAAAGCGCGGAACGGTGTCAGCCATGCTCCTTGACATCAAGAGCACGGCAAGGCACATCCAGCATACGAAGGGCTTCTCATGGATGGTGACCAGCGTCAGCCAGCAGATCATGCCCGACACGTCCACAGGTGCGCCGCTTGTCCATGGCGTGCTGGACATAGAATTCATGTTCTCATGATTTCATGAGAACAATAGAGGACAATATTGACAATCTAGGAGGAAATAATCAGCAATGGAAGCAGTACAGGGAATGAGAGTCGTATATCTCTACCGCATCCTCAGCGATGCGAAGACAAAGGCCGCATCGGCAGTTGCCTTTGCGACTGAGAACAAGAACAAGATCTCGCGCGATGCCGATTCAACGAAGACAAAGGACGGCTCAATCAGAACGCCAGGAGGAATTGAGGTGGAGATCTCATTCACTTCGATCATGGCGAAGGGTGACACGCTATACGACAGCGTGAAGAAGGCAGTGAAGGAAGGCTTAATCGTCGAGGTATGGGAAGTCAACCTTGACGAGAAGGGAACCGACACGAATGCCGACAAGTACAAGGCGACTTACTACCAGGGCTACATCACCGAGGTAGAGCTATCATCTCCATCTGATGACTTCGCTGAGCTTTCCATCACGTACGGGGCAAACGGCTCCGGCGCTGACGGATACGCTACGCTCTCGAAGGAACAGCAGGAGATTGCGGAATACGCCTTCAAGGACACTTCAGCATCCGCATAAAAACATACGGGACAGCCGCATGGCAGCAGTGCCAGGACGTGGCTGTCCTTTTTTAACATAGCTAACAGGAGGAAAAGAGAAAATGGCAGTTATGGAACTTACAATTGGCAACCAGGTATACGAGTTCAAGGCAGGCATCGGGTTCATGCGCGAGGCGAACAAGAGGGTCGTCGAGAAGATTGACAACACAGACACATACAGGGGCGTTGGCCTCACATACCTCGTGGCAGGAATCATTGACGGTGACATCGATGACCTCGTTGACGCGCTTGACCTCATGAACAAGGGCATGAAGCCAAGGGTGACAAGAGCCCAGCTTGAGGACTACGTGGAGGATGTCGAGGACATCGACAAGCTCTTTGAGGACGTTCTCGATTTTTTCGCGAATGCGAATGTATCGAAGAGAATCGTGAAGAACCTCACGGAGAGAATCAAGAAGGCCCAGGAGGCGGAACAGGCCAAGGGCAAGTAGACGATGAGGAAGTCTACGAAAGCATCACGATGAACTGCTACAGGTATCTCGGCATGACATCCCAGCACGAGGTGGACATGCTGACGATGAGGGAGTACAGGATGCTGATTCAGGCAGCTGAGCTGCGGTGGGTCGACAGGCGCTACTTCGTCCATCTCCAGGCATTCCAGAACATGCGCATCAAGGCGGTCAAGGGAAGAGGCAAGGGGACGGTGCCCGTATACGGGTCGTTCGACCGGTTCTTCAACTACGAGAAGGAGCAGGACATGGTGATGAGAGGAAAAGACGGCGGAGATGAGACTGGCATAGCCGGAAGGGTGAAGCAGTTCCTCCGCAGGAAGGAGAAGAGCAATGGCAGGGAATAACAGCTTCAGCGTCAAGGCGGTGCTGAGCGCCGTCGACAAGGGATTCACCACGGCATTCAAGGAAGCCGGAAAGGCAACCGAGAGCCTGGGAAGCAAGATCAAGAGCGGCCTTGGATTTGGCATCCTTACGGGAATCGGCCAGAAGGCCTTTGACGTCATAACCCAGGGCGCAACCGACATGGTTGGCGAGCTTTCGTCAAGCTCGGCAGCGTGGAAGACCTTCACGGGCAACATGGAGATGCTCGGGAAGGGACGAGACGAGATCAAGAGCACGAAGAACGAGCTACAGGACTTCGCAACAAAGACCATCTACAGCGCCTCTGACATGGCTACGACATATAGCCAGCTCGCTGCCGTAGGGACGAAGAACTGCACGCAGCTCGTCAAGGGCTTCGGCGGTCTTGCCTCGGCAGCCGAGAACCCTCAGCAGGCCATGAAGACACTGAGCCAGCAGGCAACGCAGATGGCATCCAAGCCAAAGGTCGAATGGCAGGACTTCAAGCTCATGCTTGAGCAGACTCCGGCAGGTGTCGCGGCGGTGGCAAGGCAGATGGGCATGTCAACTTCACAGCTCGTCAGGAACGTCCAGGACGGCAAGATCAAGACCCAGGACTTCTTCAATGCCATCTCAAAGGTCGGAACGAACAAGGCCTTCACGAAGCTTGCAACCGAGTACAAGACGGTTGACCAGGCAATGGACGGCCTCAAGGAGACGCTAAGCGTCAAGCTCGCTCCGGCATTCGATGCTGCATCCAAGGTCGGAATCAGCAGCATAAACAAGATCATAGACAAGATGGACGGCATAGATGCCGGAAAGATTGTCGACAGGATTGGCGACATGGCCACGAAGGTCAAGCCTTACTGGGAGGCCGTGAAGGGAGCGGCAGGCGACGCAGCCCAGGGGATCATGAGCGTCGTGAAGGTGGCAGGCGAGCTTGCAGGGGAGTTCATCACTGACAAGGACGTCATGAGCACGTTCACGAAGGCGGTGAGGTTCGCAGGTACTTCAATCAAGAGCCTCGGCAAGTTCGTTGCGGAGCACAAGGCCGAGATCAAGAAGGCCATTCCGATTGTCGTCGGTTTCATTGCGGCATGGAAGGGATACAAGGTCATAAGCTCCGCTGCAAAGGCCGTCGGGTCGTTTGCTGACAAGATAAAGAATATTCCAAAGAGCAATCCTCTTCCCGATTTCCCTGATCCTGCCAAAGTGAACAACAGCGGAAAGGCAATCGGCCGAACATCAAAGAAGATGGTTGCCAGTGCAAAGGCATTCGCCCTTGCAGGAGCAGGCGTTCTTCTACTAGCAGCAGGATTTGCGCTTCTTGCCTACTCTTCCATCCAGCTTGCAAAGGCCGGGCCTCTTGCCATCGGCGTCATGGCCGGCATGGTGGGCGCACTCATGGCGGTAGGGGCAGGCATCACGTTCATGATCAATTCAATATCACTGACAGCAGGAAAGCTCAAAGCACTTGGACCGGCGCTTCTCATGGTCGGAGGGGCCGTGCTTCTCGTTTCGGCGGGAATTTCGCTTCTGTCGTATTCAGCCATTCAGCTTGCGGCGGCAGGACCGCTCGCAATCGGAGTGATGGTGGGAATGGTTGCAGCTATTGCAGGACTTGCCGTCGGTGCTGCTGCCATCGGACCAGCGCTTACGGCAGGGGCTGTCGGATTCATCGCATTCGGCGCAGCCATTGCGCTTGTAGGTGCAGGTGCACTCATGGCTTCAGCCGGGCTCGTGCTCGTTGCCGGCGCACTTCCTGCCGTCGTCCAGTACGGCGCATCGGGAGCCGTCAGCATTGCTGCGCTTGCAGGAGCCATCACGCTCTTCGGACTCGGCACGCTTGCAGCCGTTCCCGGAACGCTTCTTCTTGGCGCTGCACTCCTCGTTCTTGGAGCAGGAGCGGCGGTGGCTGGAGCAGGGGCAGTCGTTCTCGGTGCGGGCATGGCAGTTGTTGGTGCAGGACTTGTGGCAGCATCGGGCGGTGCTGCGCTTCTTTCGCCTCTCATCCTTGCGATGGGGGCCTCAATGGCCACGGCATCAGCCGGGGCGCTCGCGTTCTCGGCTTCGCTTGTCGCGTTCAGCGGATCGGTAGTCATGGCATCTGGATCATCAGTTGCTCTTGGAGGCGCGCTTGTCGTCTCATCCGCCGGAATGATGGCATTCGGGGCATCCGTGACGGTCGCTTCGGCTGGCATGGTGGTGCTCTCAGCTAGCCTTGTTGCGGTGAGGGCAAGCCTCTCATCCATCAGCGGCAGCGCAAAGTCAACATCAAATTCACTCAAGGCCATGAAGTCATCCGTAAGCTTCGTAAGCACGGCCATGAAGGGTCTTGGAAGCATGTGCAAGTCAGCCGTAAGCTCAATGATAAGTTCTTTCTCCAGCGCCGAGACAAGAGTCGTATCGGCTGGAAGGAACATAGGAAACGGTGCCGTCAGCGGACTGAAGTCCGGCATGTCACGGCTTCCTTCCGTGGCCTCGTCAGGAGTGAGCAGCGCGGCAAATGCCATGCGCTCGGGACATGGAAAGGCCTATTCAGCTGGCGTCTACATCGGGCAGGGACTTGCAGGCGGCATGCGCTCAACCCTCGGAACGGTGAGAAGCGTAGCGGCGCAGCTTGCCAGCGCGGCTGATGCGGCCATCAGGGCAAAGGCAAAGATCCACAGCCCTTCAAGGGTATCGATGAAGCTGGGCGAGTACTTCGGCCAGGGCTTTGCCAACGGCATTGCGGGCATGTCGCACGAGGTAAGACAGGCATCGGCAGAGCTGTTCAGCATTCCTAGGGCTGAATCTCCAAGCCTTTCGCTATCAGGCGGATACGGAGGCACTTCAAACCTCGACCAGCAGTACAGCTACAGCTCGAGCGGAGAGTACACGATCGTCGTTCCCGTGAAGATTGACGGTCGCGAGGTTGCAAGGACGACCGCCTCATACACTCAGCAGGAGATTGACAGGGCTGAAAGATTCCAGAGAAAGATAAGGGGTGGTAACTGATATGTCATACAGCTTTGTGGACACGAATGACATCGCTTCGGGAAGCACGCTTCCTGAAGAGGCAATGAGCTTCAACGGCGTGTACATCGAGAACGAGATAGAAGGCTACCGCACCCTCTCGGTAAGCGGGAGGGAGCTGATGGGCTCTGACATCGGGAGCACGACGATTGACGGCCGTGACGGTGCTGCATTCAGGTACAGCACATATCCGGCACGCACGATAACGGTGAGATACCAGCTCTCATGCGCTGACAGCAGGACGTTCAGGGAGGCATTCAACAGGCTGAACGGCCTTCTTTCAGCCAAGCAGGCGAAGGTGTCATTTGCCGACGAGCCGGACAAGTACTTCATCGGCACAAGGGCAGGAAGCACCGAGCCGGATGATGGAACGAACTGCACGAAGGGAGAGTTCGAAATACTGTGCACTGACCCGTTCAAGCATTCCTCGGCAGTTAAGGAGTTCAAGGGAACATGGAAGGATGACCAGGTCGTTGAGGTCGTCATTGAGAACAGCGGTACTGTACCAGTTCCCATAGACTATGAGATCAAGAACACGGCCGAGACGGGCTACATCGGCATAGTGTCCGACCAGGGTGCCATGCAGTTCGGGAAGAGGGAGGAGGCTGACGGGTATGCCTACAAGGACAACGAGACGCTCGTCACGCTATCTGACTTCATCAGCGCTCCCGACGATACGGGAGGAACGGACTACATGCATCCCCAGTACGGTGCAAACGGGACGCTTGCAACGCACACATGGTTTGGAAGAACGTTCCTGGGATTCGGAAGCACAGGGACAAAAAAAGGATATGCCAGCGGAGGACTGAGAACCATCGAGATTCCAGCCGACTCCAATGGCAAGAAAGGATGCAGAAACTTCTATGCATACCTTCACCTCATCTTCTATGCAGGACTCTGGGGACAGACGGGAGAGATGTGCATTAATTTCCTTACATCGTCCAACAGGATGATATGCGGCCTAAACTGGTACAAGACGAGCACCAACGGCAATGACGGACGCTATGAGCTTGTCGGAACAGATGGGAAGGTTCTCAGGACATACGCCTACACGACAAGCCATCTTTATTCCGAGAATCCATGGTACTGGGACTGGGGTCACTGTGACATCCGCAAGGAGGGCAGCACGATCACGTTCTTCTACTATGGCGGATATCCTTCGTTCGTCATTCCCGAAGCCGAGAACCTTGAATGTGCAAAGATACAGATAGCAGTGAAGCAGTGGGGCGACAGGAGCGGAAACAGGTTCATGTCATTTGCCGGATTCGACAAGCTCATGTTCCAGACACTTCATGTCGACAAATGGAAGGACGTGCCCAACCGCTATCCTTCCGGGTCTACGATTACCATTGACGGGGAGACGACAAAGTTCTTCGTCAACGGCATGCAGAAGCAGGAGGACGAGGTAAGAGGCACGAAATACTTCAAGGCACTGCCTGGAAAGACGACCGTCAAGGTGCATTCAAGCACGTGGGTGAAGTCGCTTCCTGAGGTGACCGCAAGGATAAGAGAGGAGTGGATCTAGCATGGAGAACGTAAGAATCATGGTGATGGATGCCAACGGGAAAATGTGCGCGTTCCTTGACAACTCGGCGCCAGGAGCAATGCACTACTGGAATGACAGGCTCCATACCTATCTCAGGGGCTCAGCCTATACGTTCGAGTTCAGGACGTTCACGTCACATGAGGATTCCTCATTCCTTGCAGTTGGCAACAGCCTCTCGTTCATGTACAGGGACAGGGGCTACTACCTCAGCATCATGACGGCCGAGAGAAGCGAGGACTATACCGACGTCACGGCATACGGCCTATCCCTCGAGCTGACGAACGAGGAGACAGGGGCATACAAGGCATCATCAGCCATGTCGTTTGAGCAGTACATTGATGCGTTCAACTTCGAGAAGCCGTTCAGGATAGGAATCAACGAGGTAAGCGACAGGAGAATCACGCACGAGTGGGAAGGAAGCGACACGATACTTTCAAGGCTCTTCTCGCTCGCTGACGTATTCGGAGCAGAGATCGAGTTCACGACCGAGCTCAATGACGACTACTCGCTGAAGCAGATGACCATGAACGTGTACCGCGAGCATGGCGACGACTGCCAGGGAATAGGAAGCGACATGAGAAAGGGAACCCCTCTGCGCTATGGCAGGCAGGTAAGCGGGATAACCAGGAAGAGTGACATCACCGAGCTCTATACAGCCATCCGTCCTACGGGAACCGACGGCCTCACGCTTGCCGGAATAGACAGGAAGGAGTACGACTCATCGGGAAGCCTTGAGTACACTTCTCCTTCAGGGACAATAGAGATCCTTGCGCCGCAGGCCAGGGACAGGTTCCCGAGCACGCTGATGGCTGACGTAAACGGCAGGTACATCTGCAAGGTATGGAGCTACGAAACATCTAACGTCAACGTGCTCTATGGCCAGGCCCTTGCCCAGCTTAAGAAGCTGTCGGTACCAGAGGTGTCATACACCGTAGAGGGATTCACTGACGGTGATATTGGCGATACATACACCATCGAGGATGACGAGTACAGTCCAGTGCTTTACCTCGAGGCACGCATAACGGAGCAGGAGATATCCTTCACTGACGAGTCGCAGTCAAGGACGACGTTTGACAACTTCAGGGAGGTCAAGTCGGAGGTCAGCAGTGCACTTATCAGCGAGATGAAGAAGCTCATCAGCGAGAAGCGTATGTACGATGCATCCATCTCCGCTGACAAGGGAATACTCTTCAGAAGCAGGAGCGAAAAGAGCCTACTTAAGGCAGTCATCAAGAATGGCGGTGCTGATGTTACGTCAAGGCTTTCGATTACATGGTACAGGGACGGCACCAAGGTCGGAGAAGGCAAATCCATTACCGTAAGCGCCTCCGACTTCGACGGTAAGGCCGTCTACGGGTACAAGGCGCTAGCATCAAATGGGACGCTGAAGGGAACTTGCGAAGTCACCTGCATGTTCCTCGAGAACGGCGCAGCTGGCGAGAATGCCTATCTCCACATCATGTATGCTGATGATGATAAGGGCACGGGCATGACATCAAACCCGGGCGGAAAGAAGTACATGGGCCAGTACTCGGACAGCAGCATGTACAACTCACAGGATGCCTCCAAGTACAGGTGGTCGCTCATCCAGGGACCTAAGGGGGACCAAGGCATCCCAGGCAAGGCAGGTGCTGACGGCAGGACTCCATACCTACACCTGGCATACGCAAATTCAGCAGATGGAGCCACTGACTTCAGCGTTGATTATTTCTCAGGTGCTTTGTTTATTGGCACATATACTGACTATACGCAGGCTGATAGTACCAGCTATAGAGCGTATGCATGGGCTAGACTGAAGGGTGACACCGGCCCAACAGGTGCCAAGGGTGCAGATGGCGTATCACCAACCGTATCAGTATCCAAGAGCAATGGCGTGACGACAATATCCATTACCGACAAGAACGGTACGCATGTCCAGACCGTGAAGGATGGCACAAATGGGACTCCTGGTGCAAATGGTGCTGATGGAAGGACGCCTTACTTCCATGTGAAGTACTCCAACGACGGAGGAAAGACATTCACGGCCAACAGCGGTGAAACAGCCGGAACCTATATCGGAACATGTACGGATTACAACTCGGCAGACCCTACAACTGTTAGTTCCTACACTTGGGCTAAAATTAAGGGTGAGCAAGGCGTTCAAGGAAACACCGGTCCACAAGGTCCTCAAGGGATGAAAGGTGATACTGGCCCCCAGGGACCTCGTGGTCCTCAGGGGAATGATGGAACATGGTGGGTCCAGGAAAAATGGATTGAACTTTCGTCATCCACGTATGATCAGGACACATGGTACCCTGTCACGGGTTCAAAAATACCAGCTAAAATGTGGACAGAGATATTCGTAGATGTAGCTCTTGATTCTGGTACAAATCCAAAATGGTCAACGCATAAACGGGGATTCACTGTATCTCTTGACATCAGGGACAAGGGTAACGGATGGGGTGAAAACCCAATTGATATCCAGATACTCGATGATTCATGCTTGCATGTCGATGATGTAACGCAGTCACCCGCAAGCTATGCTCAGATTAATCAATACAACATCCCTGTGCTCTATCTCAGGGGCGGAGGCAACTACAGGGTATACAGCACACGGAAGATTGAGTGGACTCCGCATACTGAAAAATATATTCCTAATAGCAGTAATACTATCGCGTATGTTGAGCCGTTAACTAAAAGGCCAACTCCAAGAGGAATACATGTCAACGAGAAGTCATGGAGCACAGTAGGAGGAACGGCGCCTTCCGACAAAACAAAGATGTGGTATGACACCAACTCATCCCTCCTGAAGAAGTATGACGAGTCTTCAGGCGATTGGATGGTTGTCAATGACGCATCTGATGACATCAACAGTTCAGCGCAGGCTATTACAGCCGCCTACACGTCATCCATCGAGAAGGTCAAGAACAGCATCACGAGCACGGTTGACGTTGCCGTAAGCAGGATAGACAGCAACGAGAAGACGATTGATACGCTGTCATCGCAGATACAGCAAAACGCAGGCGCAATCACAGCAACAACGAACACCGTGAAAAGCGTGACCGACTCTCTATCAGGCTACACGACGAAGGTCGAGATAAGGGAGTGGGCGAGGTTCTCGAACGGCGTGCTGGAGCTAGGCAAGTCAAGCAGCAACTTCAACACGAAGCTTTCAAACACTGAGCTAGGGTTCTACGAGATTGGCAAGAGGATTGCCTTCATATCAAACCAGGAGCTGAACATCACTAAGGCGAGAATACTCGACAAGATGTACATTGGGGACTACCTGGTGGATGACGATGACGACTATGGATTCATAATCATGTAAGGAAAGCGAGGAAAAAGAATGGCAACATACGGAACAAGCAACAAATACATAAATTATTCCGTCAACTCGCAGGAGATTTCCTATGACATATCCAGCAACACGTCAGTAGTGAGGGTGTGGATAGACGTATGGAGAACCAACTCGGGATACACGACATATGGTACTGGAACGGTATATGCGAGAATCAACGGCACCGTCTACAGTGCTGGCATATCGACATCACAGAAGATAACATCAACTGCCATAAGGCTTCTCACGCAGGACGTGACGGTAGCGCATGATGCGAACGGGTCAAAGAGCATCTCCATAACAGGATGGATATCTCACCAGAGATTCAGCTCAAGCGAGCATGGGTATACGCATACGCTTACGACGATCCCAAGACAGGCGAACATAACAGGAGCATGGGACATGAGCGATACGGACAACCCGAAGATAACATTCTCGAACCCCGGAGGATTCAGCCTTTCTGTATGGATCGAGCCGAATCCTAATGGAACGCACTATGCAGTAAGGAACAACATTCCAAACACCGGCTCGTACCAGTGGACGCTCACGGACGGCGAGAGAAGCCAGCTGAGAAACGCCTGCAAGGGAAAGACATGCACGGTGAGGTTCGGGCTCTACTCTAACGGCACACAGTGGGCGAGCTACGTAGACAAGACCTTCACAATGACCGAGGCATCATCAAGGCCTACAGGAGTGTCAGCCGTGGCGGCGACAGTGAATCCCTTTTCTGGGCTGTGCCTGAATGGAAGGTCATCAGTCAGCTTCAAGATATCGGCAAGCGCCCAGTACGGTGCGACGATATCGACATACTCGGTATCCGGTAACGGCTTCTCGTACTCGGGAACGTCATCATCATGCACGACCGACATCATGAATAAGGCCGGGACATTCACGTACACGGCAAAAGTGACGGACTCGAGGGGATTCTCGTCTTCATCTACGGTATCTGTGACAGTCACTGACTATGCGCCTCCGATTCTTTCGATAAGCCCTTACAGGTCGAATGCCGACGGAACGAGAAACATCCTCAAGGGGACGAGCATAACCACCGTTCCTTCGATATCGATATCGACCCTCGGGGGAAAGAACGCGATAGCATCGGGAAGCATCTCGATAGCCGGCACAGTCAAGTCGTCATCGATTGCGAACGGGAGCAAGTACATATACTCGGGCTATGGAATCGGCTCGTCATATGCTGTCACGGCAACGGTAAAGGATACGGTCGGCAACTCGTCAACCGTAACGGTCACCGTGCCGATGGCTAACGTTCCTTTCAACATACCAAAGGCAAAGGATGCAGTAGGACTCGGCACGATAGCGAAGTACCATGGCTATATCAACATAGGATACGGATTCATAGATGCCAACAATGGCACTAAGCTCTACATGGTAGGCAAGATGAACACGTACGACGGATAGAAGGAGGACATATACATTGGCATGGATTAACTTTTTTGGCGACAAGGTGAGGATAAAGGACATCTTCCTGAGAAACGGAAAGTGCCTTGCGGACGTCTTCTACCCTGTCGGCTCAATATACATTTCAGCCGCATCGACAAGCCCCGCCGACATGTTCGGAGGAACGTGGGAAGCAATCCGCGGTAGATTTTTGTTAGGTGCTGGGAAGAACGCGGCAAACACAACTAATTATTGGGGTTCTACCAGTGCTGAAGAAGTAGACTTTCCAGCTGGTGAAATGGGCGGTGAATACTATCACACGCTTACATTTAACGAAGTCATACAGTATGATATGTGGACATCTCACACAGGATATAATCCAGGAATAAAGACAAACTTTGACAAAGGTTCAAATTATGGGATCAATACTTGGAATAACACAAAGACAAAGCAACACAACAACATGCCACCATATGTTTCGGTATACATGTGGAAGAGGACGGCATAGAAAATCAATTCAATAAAAGAAGGCAAGGAGGAAAGGAATATGCCAGAAATCATTTCAAGCACAAGCAAGGAGCTCACGCTCACTAATGAAATCAGGGTTGACGACAAGCCGGCATACAGCCAGTCAGTGACAATCTCCAGCTCAAGAAACGAGATGACTATCTCGCAGTGGCCGGTTGACATCGACCTCTACATCAGCAACAAGGCTGAAATCCGAAAGCTCAAGGACGAGTTCGAGGACATGGCAATCGAGGCAAGAGGAGAGATTGCAGCTGACGCAAATAAGGAAGAGGGGACAGCACAAGATGGAAATGGTCATTAGCTCGCTTCCAAGGATGAAGTTCGTCAGTGAGTTCATTATCTATTTAGTACCGCTTATCTTCATGATTGCAGACATCGTGTCAGGACTTGCAAAGGCCTACGTGCAGAAGAATATCATCTCGCACAAGATGAGAAGCGGTATCATCAAGAAATGTGGAGAGATGATGATTATCGTGCTGACAGCCGTAGTTGTATATTCAGTTCAATGGCCTCATCAGATCATTGCTATCGTGTCAGTATATATGATTCTTATGGAAATCATATCAATTATGGAAAACCTTGATGAAATTGGGGTTCCAATCCCTAAATGGATTGAGAAAACTATCAACAACGTTGCGACTGATATTGACAGTGGGACTTCTAACGCAATCAGCGAAGATGACATGAAGAGACTCGTCGAGGCTGCAAGAATCATAGAAGAGAGCAACAAGAAAGAAGAGTAAGGAGGAAAACAAAGAAGATGGCAAATAATGTCAATGATGTTTTAAACGTATTCAAATCATGGAACGGAGCAAGAGAAGGCGGATCAACTTACAGGAATATCCTGGCAATCTATAACAATCACCAGCCACTTGCGAGAAACTACAGGGTCACAACCAAGGATTCATGGTGTGCCACTGCCGTAAGTGCCGCATTCATCCAGGCGGGTGCAGTTGATGCCATTAAGGGCGGTACGGAGTGCTCATGTGGCAAGATGGTAGAACTTGCAAAGCGTAACGGATTATGGGACGGCAACTGGAAGAGAGTGCCAGCCGTTGGCGATATCGTCATGTATGACTGGGACAAAAAGCACGGATGGCCAGAGCATGTGGGAATCGTTACAGCTGTAAACGGCTCATCCTTCACGGTAATAGAAGGTAACAAGAACGATGCCGTAGGATACAGGACTGTAATCGTTGGCAGTGCTTCAATTGCTGGATTCATCCGTCCAACATATAGAGCAGCACAACCAAAACCACAAAAAAAACCACAGCCTTCACCAAAGCCATCTGAAAACGAAAACGTAAGAAAGGCTCAGCACTTTGCAAACACGTTTGTTGATGCCGGCCTCGAGGAAGACGGAAAGATTGGGCCAGATACAAAAAAGGCCATGATTAAAGTGCTTCAGAAATGCCTAAACATTGATTACAAAAAGAATCTTGCAATTGATGGAATTCCAGGTAAGCACACTTATGATGTACTAGGTGATCATTATGTCAAAAGAGGAGAGACTCAGTATCTTGTCACATTTGTCGAATGCGCGCTTAGTGCCCTCGGATATGATGTCCATGGCATCGAAACTCCAGGTATCTTCGGAGCAGGACTTGAGTATGCGGTAAAGAAGGTACAGGAAAGAAAAGGCCTCAAGGCTGACGGCGTGGCAGGCCATGACACACTAAGATCTGTCATTTCCATGTTATCGTAGTCATGATGTATAGATATTTCATCGTCATGATCGATGATGATGCTCCATCTGACGAAAACGGCATCATGAGCAGGGACTACTATGCATCGCCTCATATCGTTAAAAAGCTGAAGAAGAATGCCGAGATTGAGGTATGGGACGATGACCGCAAACTCTCATACCATACATTCGCACTGAAGCATCTCGATCACGAACACTGCCTATAGATTTCTTGTTTAACTCGTTTGCAACGGGAATGAATCTCGTTGCACTAATATGAAAAAATCCCAGGGATTCATTTCCCCTGGGAACTTTTTTCGTTGGAAAAAATTCTTTTTGTTGAATTTTATTGCTTAAAAGTACTCAATTAGTAACAAAATAGTAACAATCATTACAAAAACAGCGTATTTTATTGACTTTATTTTCTAGGATAAAAACATTTACGCTAAAAAAAGCTCTTAAAATGGGCTTTTTTTGCTATGAAAAGTCGTGAAATGCACCTAACTAGTAACAAATTAGTAACAAAGAATCATGCCGCCAGATGCCGCGGCTGCGCATGAGAAAAGGGGGCGGCAGTGATGACTGCCAGTCCCCCTGGTCCCTATATCCTCATGCTGTTGATCTCCCTGTACAGGACGTTCTTCGACTCGTTTGTGTAGACATCGAAAGTTATGTCATTCATCTTGTGTCC
>OCTW013393476.1_pt1 | contig 14994 bp, 25 predicted proteins | sample 1539671 | NCBI WGS metagenome assembly OCTW01 (sample SAMN02144230, study PRJEB22623) | gut metagenome | biome: sheep rumen | host: Ovis aries | place: New Zealand
TCCCCCTTTCTCCGCTAAACAAGAAACGATTTGTCTGTCTGAGTCACACTCAAGCAAGCAAATCGTTTTGAAGTTTTTGCACAGGATGCCTTCGGCAGACTGTGGGCGATTACGAAGAAATCCCCCTTTTGTATTATGCATAACACCGAGATAGAACGTAAGTTTCTGGTTCGTTCTGAGGCCTTTATGAAGGAGTCCACAGAGCATTTCTCCATTCTGCAGGGATACCTCTGCAAGGATCCCAACAAGACCATTCGCGTGCGTATACGGGACACACGCGCGTTCCTTACTATTAAGTCAAGTACGCTTCGAGAGGGCCTTGCTAAGTTTGAATGGGAACGTGAGATCGAGTTGCAGGACGCGCAGGAACTGATGAAACTATGCCTTCCCGGAGCCATCTCCAAAACCCGCTATATCATCCCTGCTCCTCCCTATCAGGGCGCTTCTCGATGCTGGGAAGTGGATGTCTTCCATGACCGTCTGGGGGGACGTATCCTCGCAGAGATTGAGTTGGGAGACGAGCATGAGCCATTCCTTCGTCCCGATTGGATCGGCGAAGAGGTAACCGGCCTGCCGCAGTATTATAATGCCAACATGTAATATCCAAAATAATGAAAAATGAAATCAATGCCCTGATCATGGAGGCAATGAAAAACCATGATACCGTGCGTACGGAGACCCTGCGCGCCATCAAAAGTGCGTTCCTCAACTGGCAAACCAGCAAGGAGAACGCCGGCAAAGAACTGACCGAAGCAGATGAGATCCAGATCATCAAAAAGATGGTTAAGCAACGTCAGGAGTCCGTCGAGCAATACCTCGCTGCAGGACGTAAAGAGTTAGCCGACGCTGAGCAAGCGCAGATCGACGTGCTAGAGACTTTCCTGCCGAAAGCAGCGTCCGAAGAAGATATCGTTCGTGCCTTCAACCAAGCCAAAGAAGCGAACGGCTGGGAGGCAGAAAAGAAGAACATGGGACTCTTCGTTAAGGCCATCAAAGCAGCGCTGCCCAATGCCGACGGCAAAATGGTCGCTCAGGTCGTTCAGAGCCGACTGGCATGAGTACAACAAAAACCATTGAAGTAGTAGCCGCCGTCATTTTTGACGAGCAGGGACGGATCTTTGCTACGCAGCGGGGTTACGGCGAATGGAAAGACTGGTGGGAGTTTCCGGGCGGTAAGATCGAACCCGGAGAAACACCACAACAAGCCTTGCGCCGTGAGATCCGCGAAGAACTGGATGCTGACATCGAAGTCGGCGAACTACTCCGTACGATTGACTACGACTACCCTACTTTCCATCTCACGATGCATTGTTTCAAATGCCGCTTGGCAAACGGACATTTGACTTTATTAGAGCACGAAGCCGCCAAATGGCTCACCCCTTCCGACCTCCAATCCGTCCGCTGGCTCCCTGCCGACGAAGAGATAATTCAGGACTTGAGTAATATGTGTAAATGACAGAGTACCTGTTATATGCTCTCTTGCTCTACCTCGCGGCGATAAACATAGTCGCGTTCTTCCTGTATGGCATTGACAAATGGAAGGCGCGGCATGACAAATGGCGTGTCACGGAAGCCCGCCTCCTCTCCGTTGCCCTTTTGGGAGGTAGTCTCGGAGCCTTTCTCGGCATGAAAGTCTGGCATCACAAGACCCAGCATCCCAAATTCCGCTACGGCCTCCCCCTCATCCTCATCCTCCAGAGCGCCGCCGTCCTCGCTGCAGTATATTATTTCTATTTTTTCAGATAAGAATAACGGAATAGAATTGTAATAACAGAAAGAACAGATGTCTGCCACACCCGAAATAGAACGCCATCCTTTGAAGCCGTTTCTGCCGCCGGACGCACAGTTGCTGATGCTCGGCAGCTTTCCGCCGCCCAAAGAACGGTGGTGTATGGACTTTTTCTACCCGAACCCGCAGAACGACATGTGGCGGATCATGGGACAGATTTTCTTTGGCGACAAGACGCATTTTGAAGAACAAGGGGACCTTATGAAAGTACCAAGTGACCAAGTACAAAGTACAAAAGCAGGCAGGAAGGTGTTCAATCGTGAAGAAATCGCCTCTTTCTGCGAAACAAAAGGCATTGCCATTTTCGACACGGCGCAAGCCGTCATTCGCTTACAGGGCAACGCAGCAGACGAACATCTGGAAATAGTCGAACAGACCGACATTGCAGCCCTCTTGCAACAAATACCACTCTGCCATGACATCTGCTGCACAGGCGGCAAAGCCGCGCAGACATTAGCAGAGATACTTCATTGTAATCTGCCCAAAGTCGGCGAATTCATCGAAACAAACTTTGCCGGACGACCTATCCGTTTTTGGAGAATGCCGTCCTCCTCACGTGCTTATCCGCTATCCCTTGACAAGAAAGCCGCTGTGTACCAGCAGATGTTCGAAACAATCTGCCTGTTATGAAAACATATACCGCCACATATACCTCGCCTCTTGGACCTATCGTCATCGAAAGTGACGGCCAAGCGATAACAAGTCTGCGGTTCAGTATCGAGAAAGCCTCAATCACCTCCAAAGAGGCTCCAAAAGAAACAGCTACTACGGTACCTATTATTGCGGAAACAATCCAATGGTTAGATGATTATTTTGCCGGAAAACGGCCTTGTAACGTACCGCGACTCAACCCGCAAGGTACCGCTTTTCAAAAGCGCGTGTGGCAGGCTTTGTTGACCATTCCCTACGGCGAAACACTCAGCTACGGAGAGATTGCCAAGATGGTGGATTGTCGTTCCGCCCAAGCGGTCGGACAAGCCGTGGGAGCCAATCCCATCGCCCTTATCATCCCCTGCCACCGAGTCATTGCCTCAAACGGCCAATTAGGCGGGTATGCCTATGGAATAAAAATAAAGAAACGATTATTAGAACTAGAGCAACTATGATCACTATTCAACACCAAGAGACCGAGAAGAACGGCGTTTTTGAGGCATGGATAAGAGCCACGGAAGAAGGAGCATGTACCGAACCAGTGCAAGTGGGTGAAATGACGTACCAACGCCCCACTCCAGAGCGGATGATCATTGACCACACCCGCGTCTTTGAGGGCTTTGAGGGACAAGGCATTGCCCGCCAGATGGTTCTTGCTGCTGTGGACTATGCACGTGCCAACAACCGCCACATCATCCCTGTCTGCTCTTATGCCCAAGCCTTCCTCACCCGCACAGACGAATACAAAGACATCCTTGTATAAAGGAGAGTAGGTAGCCGCCACTTTGAGAACCTCTGAGATTCGTCTTGGGGGTTCTTTCTTTGTATAGCATGTCCGGCGATGCAAGTGGTAAGCCGACCCCATCCTATAAAGAAATTTTGCGGAGCAAAGACAAAGCCGTGAGCGAAGCGAACACCTTATGAAACGGGGAAAGAAAAAATCAGAAAAAAAATGAGTGTCTATCTTGACACTCTTAGTAACGGACAAAAATTAGTATCAAAGCTGCGTAGTGCGGGAGACTGAGCAACCGAAAAAATAACATTTAAATTAATCATTGATTGTTTGTTTGTTCTTCTTTTAGCCATCCCCATAAATTGCTTTGCATATAGCCAAAATACTCCGTCCGATTTACTTCCATTACCAACATGAGTTTCGTACCAAACTCATCTGCCGAAATAGCGGAATAAATATCTCGCGAACTAGAATTACACCTTAGGAGAACTATGTTGCCATCAAACAAATAGTATGTTTCCCCCAACCTTCCTATTCTATCCCGGAACACTTGGTTTCCAACTAGTTCTTTATCGAATATTATTATGTAATATCTCATGTTCATAATTATAAGCAATTAATATTAATAAATCTTTCCATCTCTGCTTGATTTGCAGACCATTGTCCATTATAATTAATCCTTATATTTTTACGGACAGGCTCTGCTGTAGATATAGAATAAACTGCAAATGTCACCACAAAAGCATTTCCATACCAATCTTCTGGAATAGCCTCTCCGTTTAGCAACATTTGCCCTCTTAAATTATTAACAGGAGGAGGAACTGGATCGGCAGCATCACTTTTCATGTAGTCTGGAGCCGGTTTGATTTCAACGAAATTAATAGTTCTGTGCCCTCCCGCTGGAATAAAAGAACGTTCCATATTAGTTCCCCACTTGACTACGACATCCTCTTTTACAACTCTATCATTAATTTTTATGCTCTCAATATACAACTCACATTCTGAAGCTTGTATATCTCCCTCATTTTTGATACAAAGATTGCGAAAATATTTATTAACTTGCAATTGTTGTCCCTGTGCTCGTGTATCACTTCCTAACGTAGCAGGTATTAAATCTATTTTAATATTTGGGCGATGATATAACCTTTGCAAATCATTATTAAACAAAGCAATAATAACTGCAAATAGTGTTCCTACTCCTCCTACAATCTCAAAAGTATAATAAATTGTATTCTGTGTTCCTCCATCATCGACATACCACAAGAATCCGATTGGTATACCCAAAGCAAATAAGACTAATAATAGCCAAACCCAATATTTCTTTATTATTTGCCACATATTTTCTACAAATGATTATGCCAAGTTCGCTATACTTTTCAATTTCGCTGCAAAGTTACAAATTTATTTTGACATAGGCAAATTTTGGAGCGAGAAAGTGCAAAGAAAGTGGATTTTGAATGGAAATATAAAAAAACTCGCAGTTTGTGGCTGCGAGTTTGAGGGAAAGACTTACCCATAGCGCGCTGTTCCGACGGGAAGCGGGGGAAGTATGTTAGAGGGTTATTTCTTCCAAACGGGTAATAATTGCCAGTCTGCAGGGAAACCCATTTCCCGCAATGATAGTAAGCGATGACGTTCGGATAGTAGTTGCGACAAGTTCTTCTTGAAGTTATTATCCGGACTAATGATATCCACGATATATTTCAAAGCGGTCAAAAGCGCAAACAACTTATTTTGCTTGAATGTCTCTGCATCAGCGCGTGACATAAACGGATAGATCGTGTTATACGGCATTGTCAATCGTACAATGAAACGTCTATTCCAAATGCGACTATGATGCGCACAACAATTGCGGAGGTTGGAGAACGCATGTAACCAGTTCGCAAAATTTTCTACATTAGTTATTCCAAAAGCATTAGCTACTGCTTTCTTCTCTACACTTGTTTTAAGAGCTTTATATAATTTGCTTAGCGTACCAAAAGAAATGACTTCCATAGTCATCCATGACGGAGGCATATCCGGTTCGTCATATTTATTGTAGTAATGCTTAATGAAATCTTCATTACTTCTATCCACGTCCGCTCGAATATCATCCTCTATACCATCAAAGAACGTTTCCCCGTCTATATCAGTTTTGAATACAGCCGAATCGAATAAATTTGCATCCTCGTACCAATGGCTGTTTTTCGTGCTCTCACTATAAATTTGCGACAACTTCGTGCGCACGGCAACCTCTACCTTTTCTAATTCATTGAATACCAATGAACGCAAGCGACGGTCAAAAACATACAAGTCGATGATGTCCTGAAACGTAATATCCTCGCGGATAAACTGATGGTCCATGTCCGGATCATCATTGTCTTGGAACGGATACGTATATGCACGCAAGCGATAGTAACTGATATTATTCAGATACTTTGCTGCCAGATTCTTGTCCTCAAATAGCAATCCTCTTCCCTCTAATTTGGCTATCTGTTCTGCAATAGACAGAGGTTGTTTCTGGTATTTCATTTCCTTATTTATTGGTTGGGCAAACCCCATAAAAACTCGAAGACCTCCCCGGGTGCGCTGATCTAACGGGAAGCGTGGGAGGTCATATCAAGTGCAAAAGTACTACTTTTTTTTCAAATCACCAAAAAATTCTTAAAGAAAATGCTATTTTTCTTAATTTTTGGCAATTTTTCATCAAAATGCGTGGAACAATCCTCGTGTTTATGTTTCACACACCATAAAAATCGGTGCAAAGTTACAACTTTTTTTTGACATAAACAAATAAATCTTTAGATTTGGAAGAGAATGCACAAGAAGCAACGCAGGAAACAACACAAATATCAACTCAAATATCAAAACATTCCCTATCAAAATCAAAATTTTATTAGTATATCTCGAAAAAATATTGTACCTTTGGGCGGTTGGAGAATGTGGGGGTAAAGAAAAAATCTCGCTCTTGGAAAGAGACGAGCACAGGACACCAACACTTCGGTATACCGCAGAAAACAGAACACTTTGTTGGATGACATCCAACTTAATGAACGATGCTTTGAACCCGAATATGATTTGATTCTTAACCCTCAAGGTGTACGGTTGTTTCGGGGCTAATGAACAAAGGATAGTTAGTATTGGCAGAATGTAGCGGAGCGGTATCCCGGAATCACGGGAAACCGGAACCCCGACGGGAGCGGGCAATCTGATCGCCATGCAATGGCAGAAAGATAGCTCGGAATATTATTCCGAATAATAGACGATGTCATAACTCTTTTGACATACGCTTCCTAAAATAGTCATTACGTATCATTAGATCTGAAATACGATATGCTTCTTGCTCTATTAAACCTCGATTCTGCCTAGCATTCTCATCTAATATATTCACACCTAATCCATGCCAATAATAGTCTCCACAATCTATGAGATGGAGCATGGTAGGGAATATGTCCATTTGATAACAGATATCATCCACACGGAAATTCCCATCAATATATGGAGAACAAATTATTAAAGGACAATAACTTTCTTCATTTGCAATAGATAGTTTATGCGATATCGCATATTCCTTATAATCATTTAGCATTGCGGGTTTGAAAATAGTGTGGTCGCCCGTAATAACAATTGTTGTGTTATACAGGATAGAATCGTTTAAAGATGCAAAAAACTCCTCTATGCATTTATCTGTATAGTTTATACAGGAAATGTATTTCCGTAACAATTCTGGTGTTTTAGAGGATATCGGAAAGTTATTCTGAATTCTATCAAACGGAGTATGAGAAGAAATTGTAATATTCATTAAGCAAAACGAAGAATGTGTTCTACTTATCATTTCTCTTCCTGCTGTTAAAACATCCGCATCTTGCCAATTGTCATCGGTGTTCTTCGGTTCAACCAAATTACAATATCCATAGCGTTTGCACATCGTGGTTTGATTCCAAATATGGGGCCAAGGATTGATAGTGGCACTTTCAGAATACAAGCCTGCTATATTTGGATAAATATTTGAATCGTAATCCATGCAAGCAACTCCATTTGTTGTTGGCAATAAACCAGTATTGATGATCATTTGACCATCTCCCGAATTACCTGCAAGTGCCTGTGATTTTATTTTATTACAGTATAGTACATTATTTTGACAAGTAAGTCTGTTTAAGAATGGAGTTATTTCTACACCATCCATATTCGTGTGTAGGACCCAACTCTCAAGGCTTTCAACAAGAATAATTATTATAGAGTTAGAAGGAGTCGGGACTCCAATATCCGTCTTTGAAACCAAAGGTGAGATTATCTTAAAGTCGTTAGGGGTTATTTTTGGAACGCCTTTATATTTTTCTTTACATGAACTTGCTACCGAAGATGGGAAATAGGACAAGATTGATTGTTCATACACATATCTCCTATTATCCATGCTATGCATAGCAATACCCATAAATGGGAAACGACAATATTTCTTAAATGTAAAAGGGATGCCCGTTGAACTATGTAATTTAGTTACGCCACAAGCATCTGTGTAATCGTATATAAATATATTGTTTAAGTATGTTGTTAGGAATAGTATTCCAATACCAATTGACAAAGCCTTTATGTTTCTTGTAGAAGGAAGATTAATTTTGTACGATAATATTATCCAAAGAACTGTTAAAAACGGGAACTGTAATAAACGTGCGTCTAAATAGGCCTCTAAAGAAGTCCATGCTCCATCCATGTTTCCAACCAAAGTGATTGAATTGATGGTAAGAAACATGTCATAGCTTTTAAAATATATAACATTAGCTATACACAATAAATCAGCAAGGAACATACATGCGGTCATCCATATTGTCCTGTATGAAATAAGCAGTATAAAACTTAGAAATATAGGACACAATAATTTTGCAATGTAGAATTTTAAAATTGTCAGCCCCATACCACTGCTAAACTCTGGAAATACTCCAAAAGTAATAGCATGAAAATATATATTTTTAGCAAAGAGTATTAGTGCCGCAACACTCATTAAGAGTATCCTCGGATGCTTTACCTGCACGTATTTCATGAAGCAAGAATCTTTCATTCTACGGTGTACATTATGTAATCTTCAAAGTCTGGTTTGGAGAGTTGGTTAGCTGAAGAACAATGGTCGTTGAAAATCTGCTCGTCTTTCTTGTCTATGATCCAAAGACCAGGAGCAAATACAGAAATATTCTCCTCGATACGCGTAATTTTAAAGTCGGGATTGTTTTGATACCAACCGGCTTTGCTCTCCAGATACATGACTTTACAAGAACGGATAACCAATTCCCCTTCGTCCAACGCAGGGTTCTCCGGCAGATAGTAATACATATCTATTCCAGTAGCCACGATGTCATTAAATTGGCATATATTTGCATAGTATTCCTTCCGCAACTTTTGTCTCTCCTTGATTTCTTTCGGCAGTTTGCGACAATAGAATCCTGCTAACCCGACAAACAGCACAAGAACCACCCACGGTGTTAGGTATTGCTTTGCAAAATACAAGATAGCCGGTAAAGCAAGAATCGCCGCAGGTGTATAATATAAGGTGTAGTCCAAGTGCAAAGCAGCAGCTCCACAACAATAGGCGCATGACGCGAGAAGAATACTATCATAAATGGTGTAGTCGGCTTTCTTTTTTATGAACGATATTACACGTACCACCAAAGCGACGATGACCAGCCACATTATTTTCTGCGCAAAGAGTATCTTCATTGCGTTAACCAATAGGGAATCGTGCGTGTAATGATGATACATGCGCTCAATTCTCGGTACTACCAATATCAAATAGAGTAATAAAAATAGCACTCCACTTGCTATGAGTAGATAGTTAAAAATCCGTTCTTGCTTGTCTTGTTTTTTGTACGAGAAAAGCAAAGAGCAAGCACCTATTGCTACCGGTATTGTGAACATCGTTTCATAATAATAGAGCACGTAGTTTATGGCGATTAACGCTAAAATTCCGTAACCCCATTTCTTGGTTTCTGCAAAGCGGATATAACCGTACAGAAAGATAGGAATGAAGGTGAAAATTGTCCAAATACCCGTCCAAAGTTGCATGAAATGTCCGTAGGTACGACCGAGAACGGAGAGAAGGAGCACAAAGGTGATAGCGTATTTCCAAATTGGCTTTTCTTCTTTGAGGATGTGCAAGCCTATTGCAGCAAAGAAAGCCATGTAGATTAGAAACCAGAACACATGGATTGCATAGTGAGCAGATGGAGGAATTTGTCCGTCATAGAAGATTGGCAGAATGTCATAAACGGTGTAGTCCAACGGGAAGAAACGACCAAAAGCGGGATCAACAAAGAAGCCGAAGATGGGTTTGTCCCAGCCGGTGTACATGATTACCTGCGAATCATCGTAGTCCACCCAAGCGGCGTTCGCCATAATGAAATACGAACATACTGCGACTATGGCAATCCAAAGTCCCCAGAATGTCCACTTAATGATTTTGTCTACTGTTGTCATATTTTTCTCCATTAAATGATTGTACGAAATATACAGGACGATTCTTTGTCTCGTTGAATACTCGTCCTAAATATTCACCGATAATTCCAAGCGACAGTAATTGCACACCTCCGAGGAACAAAATGGCAATCATCAAAGTAGGGAAACCAGCTACTGGATCGCCCCAAACAATCGTTTTGACGATGACCCAAAGCGCGTATAGGAAAGAGATAAGCGAGACAAGAATGCCTATACCTGTTGCCCATTGTAGCGGAGATGTAGTATAAGCCGTTAGTCCTTCTATCGCCAATTTTACCAGCACGCTATAACTCATAGACGATTGTCCGGCAACTCTGTCTTGCGTTTCAAACTCCACAAAAGTCTTTTTGAAACCGATATAGCAGTACATGCCTTTGGTATATCGGCTTTGTTCGCGTAGTTGGCGAAGAGCGTCAATACAACGACGATCCAATAGACGGAAGTCGCCGACATTCGGCAACACGTCTATGCGCGTAGATTTGCTCAATAAACGATAATAAGCGAGAGAAAGCCGCTTGCGAAGCCATGATTCTTTGCCGCGAGATTTCCTACGTGCATACACATCATCATAGCCTTGTTCCCATTTGCGGAGCATTTCATGTACCACATGCGGCGGATGTTGCAAATCGGCATCCATGATTACCGCACAATCTCCGGTAGCGTAGTCAAATCCAGCCAAGAGCGCTACTTCCTTGCCGTAGTTGCGGCTTAAGTCCACATAGTTACAACGCTTGTCTTGCGCATGGAGTTTTTCTAATTCCTCAATGGTCGTATCGCGCGAACCATCGTTAATGAACAGGTACTCCCAGTTATAGCCCGATTCGGACTCCGACAACTTGCACAATTCTGCGTGTAATAGCGGCAATGACTGCGCCTCGTTATAACAAGGAATGATGATGGTAATTGTCTTCATTTTCTAAATATCTCTGATTTGAAAACTGTCCGTACAAGGATGAAGTTAATGGGGATGACCAAGCAATAAACAGGAATAGGAGCCCATTTATTCGGCACACCAAGCCACAGGAAAAGCGACAGGAATGCTATATGCAGCAGGTAGTTGATAATATGGCTCAAGGCGAATCCTCCTCCGCGTTTGATTGTAAGTTTTTCACGGAAGGTATAATGCGCAGTTAACCAAAGGTTACAGAGGAAACTGAGCACATAGCCGATTGTGTACGCGATATCCGCGTAGGTTGTTTCATCTTGTTCGATGTCATAAAGCCATAAGAGAAGCAAGTATATGCCGTAATGGATGCCGGTTGCTAATACTCCAACAATGGCAAAGCGAATGAACTCGCGAAGTTTCTGCGAGGTGCGAATCTGATACGATATTTCGGATATTGTCTTCATTGCTTGGTTACATACAGACATAAAAAACGCGGATTCCCTTTCACTTATCCGCTGTTGAGGTCCTGAGAAAACCGTGTAACCAAATAAGCAATGCAGAAACCCACGCTGTGTATATATATCGGCACGCATTCCATAACGGAATAAGTGGGTTATTATACACCCATGGGCATCTACTATTACTTGCTTTTGAGTTACGAGTTGAAGTTTCTCAGGTTCCAACAGTCAAAAACAAGCGTTAGTAAACGCCTTAAAATATGTCTGCTCCCTCACCCTGTTATGTCACGCAGACACCCCAGCGTGAGTTTGCGACTGCAAAATTACAAAAAAATATTGACGTAGGCAAATTTTGAGGCAACAATCGTTCTAGAAAGTGGATTTTGCAAGCCAAATGCGGTAAAAGATTTGTTAATGGTCTGGAATTTTCGTATTAGTTGTGGTATACTCAATGAGAAAAGGCATTGAGTGAACATTATCAACAACTTAAAAATACGACAAATGGAAGCATTAACACTGGCAGAGAAAGCCACATTGCAGTTTTGGCACAAGCATGTGCGGAGTTATTCACCTACCCTGCGGCGGTATAATCCGCAGGTTCACACCATCAACCGGACGATGTTGCATTACTTTATGACGGAAGATCTGATGGAATACTTGAAAGAGTGCGGTATCGTCAATTACACCGAAGAAGCGCTTTTGCTTATGCATGTCAGCAGCGGAACACTGACTAACTGGCGTAAGAAATGGGGTAAGACATGGCGAACTATGCATATTTTTGAGGACGAAAAACACACTCCTTAAAAATTAAGGAAAAGTATGGAAAGATTGCAGTAATTTTGTCGGCGAAATCGATTCACAGCTATCGGCTGGCGCCAGCCATTTTAGTAACCATTAAAACATTATTAAAATGGCAACAAAAAACAAATTCCCTGAATGGGGACGGACAGAGGACGGTACGGAAGTACGGCTGTGTCCGTTAGAGAAAACAGACGGAAAACCTCTCTATTGCAGTCGAGACGGTGCGTTCTACTCGCGTCGGTTGATACATGGAGAGTGGCGATTCCGACGGATCATCGTAAACCAACGTCCGCCACGAGACACACGGCTATGCCACACGCGCTATCCTTCTGTGCGGCAGTATGGAAACGTAATGTGTCACACAGTCATGGCACTAACTTGGATTGGTCCGCGTCCGGATGGTTGCGAGTGCGACCACATCAACGGCAACATCTATGATTGGCGGGCAAAAAATCTGCAATGGGTGACACCGGAAGAGAACCGCAAGCGCGCAGTGATACTGCGGGCAAGGCGAATGATTGCACGGCAGGACAATGATCCAAGCAAAGACCCGAAGAATATGTCTTCTGAAGAATTACTCCAATTGTTTAACATGTACAACGTAGCCGGTGACGTTTACGCCGGAGAATAATATGAACACAACGAATTTGAAAGAGTTGCGTGAGTTGCGCAATCAAGAGAAAGCTATTAAAGCACGTATTGACGAGATTTCTACCGAGGCGACCAACGAAGCCGTAGCTATCCTCGCGGAAAAAGGTTTGGAGAAAGGCGAGTTTGAGGTGGAAAGCGTTGGTAAGTTCCAACTCCAGCGCACCGAGGTTTTCGACTTTGCCGATTATCACAAGTACCAACAGGAACAAGCGGTGAAATGGCGCGAGAATGCCAAGGAGAAGGTCAAAGAGCAGAACCTTGTCAAGGCACGCACCGCTGTGATGGCCGGATATGTAAAGACATTCGTGGAGCTGTATCCTGACAAGGAGCCGGACGAGGTGAAACTGACGGTCAAGGTCGTTGAGTAAAGACAAAAAGAAAAGAAGCAAAAGAATAAAAAGAAATTAGTAGGGAGACTATCTGCATAGTATATACTCCCTCTGTAGTCTCCCTCTACTACTTTTTGAAAAATTATTTATGGAAGCCTTAGACGACATAATAAAGAAGCGCAGAAGTTGGGCGGTTATGCTTGGTTTGCTAAAACCGTACATAGCACCGCAAAACGAACGGATGCTACGACCTGCCGAGGAGCAATGGAACGCTATCCCACTCCAACGGCAACGGCAGATTTGGGTCACGCTGTGGGAGCAGAAATTGCGCGGTGTGGCTATCAAAGATCATCCGTACTACGCTATCAAAGATTGCGTGCCGATGCCATTTAACTGGAACGGAACCGAGCATATCAAAAGTATGATGGCTAACTTCAAGATGGTTAGTGCGAAGTACTATAATCGTTACGGGATTTATACCGTTCAGGCCGCCGAGGCATTCCAATTGACAGACGTTAAACCTCTTAATTTCAAGAAAGATGAAAAAGAATTTGGAAAGCAATGAAGCGTTTTTGGAACGCATGATAAAGGAATTTGACACGTGGCAAGACGGGAAAAAGAAAGAGCGTGTCGCGTTGGTGGTCATTCAGGACGAGACCGGAAAGACCTCGGTCGAGTGCTTCGGCGACAATCGCGGGAAAAGTCCGTTGCTGCGGTTCATCGGCAGGATGGTCGGTGTTGTGGCAAACCGAGACGGGTTGTACGAGGCGGTGCTGATGGTTGCGAAGTTCGCTTGTAAAATGCGTAACAGAAAGGCGAAGCATGAAGCGAGAAAATAAGATTCCATTAGCGCACATCAAAGACGGGATTGAGCAGTATAAGAATACGGCATATACGTCCAAGGAATGGGAAACGCTGTTGTATGGTTGGCGGCAGAAGAAGCATTACCGCAAACGGGAGACTAACAAAGGGTGGCTCAAGACAGAGGACGCAACAAGTCTGATTCAGTACGCACTCAATGACCGAGTGAAGATCACATTCGCGCATTTTGCGACGTTCATCGTATAAACGACCACTTTTGGTCATCGGCGGAGACGAAAATTTGCACGTCTCCGCTTTTTGTTGTACATTTGCACCGTCGTTTGAAAAAGAGGTGCGGACAAAGCTTCTAACCTCGGCTTAAGGTCGGCTTAACCGGTGCTGTCGGCAATTGGCTCGCAAAGGTCTATACCACTCCGCTAAATAGACAGGCGACCAATGCCTCGGCACTCCCCAAAAATTAAAATTATTTGGGGACCCCAAATAACTATTAATTAACATTATTAACTAAACCTAACCTAAACAACTATGGCAAAGTATGTTCCTATTGAGATGGTCAAGTCGTATAGCGGCAAGATCTGCGAACACTCCGATGTGTATTTTGCGAAGAAAGGTAATACCCTGTACACGGGTAAAATCTGTAATCCTCGCACCAAACCGTTTAGCGAGCAAGAACTGGCTCGGCAGACGAAGTTCCGTCAGGCGATTGCGGCAGTCAATGCGTTGACGGTTGAGCAAAAGACCGCCTATGCTACTGCGTTCAAGAACCAGAGCAAGTACGGCACGCTGCGCGGATACATGTTCGCACAGGAGTACGAGAAGCTCGGCTAACGAATGAACGAATGAACGAATGAAAGATTAGCGATTATGACTAAGAAAGAGATTATCAAAATCGTGATCTCCGTGCTGATTGCGGCGTTGACGGCATTAGCGGCGGGGTTGGGACTGAGTTCCTGCAACGTCACGCGGACCGTCACGACGCGGTCGGAGGCATGGCAGAAAGGCGACACCTCCGTCGTCATCCAAACCAAAACCGTCGAGACGTATGACGCGTCGAAGAAACTTTATTAATTAACCATCAAACTAAAAACCTTAATTATTATGGCAAGTGTAACGTATAGTGCCGGAATTGATCATGTGTCCGGCGCATTGTCCAAACCCGGTAAGAGCGGTCAGCACAGCTGTGAGAAGATGTTGCTCGCGACCCACCGAACCGCTGCAACGACCTCTAACAAGTGTAACCGTCTGTACCTCCGTACTCAGGTGAAACGTACCTCTCCGCTGAGTCAGCGTGAGTTCGAGAACCGCGCGAAGTTCATGGTGGTATCCGGCATGATCAAGGCCCGCAAAGCCGACCTCATGAAGATCACCACCGACCAGCAGAACTTCCTCGCCCAGAAGAACGACCCCGATGG
>OCTW011483602.1_pt1 | contig 14985 bp, 12 predicted proteins | sample 1539671 | NCBI WGS metagenome assembly OCTW01 (sample SAMN02144230, study PRJEB22623) | gut metagenome | biome: sheep rumen | host: Ovis aries | place: New Zealand
CCCCACAATTCGTCTGGTGTAACTTTAAGTGCTTTAGTATTCATAAAGAGTGACATTACATCCTGATCATCAAGTGGTATCTTAGTTGCATCAATTCCAGTAATATCTTCTAACATCTTAATCATATTCGGATCATCATGACCTAGAATATCAAGTTTTAGCAGATTAGAATCAATACTGTGATAATCAAAATGTGTTGTTATAATATCAACTTTCTTCATATCATTAGCAGGATGTTGAATTGGCGTAAATGAATAAATATTCTCACCCATTGGAAGAACTATAATACCTCCAGGATGTTGTCCTGTTGTACGTCTTATTCCTGTACATCCACCAACCAGTCTGTCAATCTCACATTTTCTCTTATCAATTCCACGCTCTTCGTAGTATTTCTTAATATAACCATATGCTGTTTTATCAGCAAGACCTCCTATTGTTCCCGCTTTAAAAGTCTGTCCTTCGCCAAATATTACTTCTGTATACTTATGGGCTTTAGATTGATAATCACTTGAGAAGTTAAGATCAATATCAGGCTCTTTATTACCCTTAAATCCTAGGAATGTCTCAAATGGAATATCAAATCCTTCTTTAGAAAGAGGTGTACCACAATTAGGACACACCTTATCTGGCATATCACACCCTGCCCTGCCAGCATATTCTTTAACTTCATCAGAATCGAAATCAACATAATGACATTTCTTACATAAATAATGTGGACTAAGTGGATTAACCTCAGTAATTCCTGCCATTGTTGCCGCAAAAGAAGAACCAACTGAACCTCTCGAACCAACAAGATAGCCATCTTCTACAGACTTCCACACAAGCTTCTGCGCGATGATATACATAACGGCATATCCATTTCCTATTATGGATTTTAATTCTCGTTCTAGTCTCTCTTCTACTACCTCAGGAAGTGTCTCTCCATACATTTCATGTGCTTTATTGTAGCAAATCTCTCTTAATATCTTATCAGAATTCTCAATAACTGGTGGACATTTATCAGGACGAACAGGTTTTATCTTATCACACATGTCAGCAATCTTATTAGTATTCTCAATTACTATCTCTTTTGCCTTATCAAATCCAAGATATGAGAATTCATTAATCATTTCATCCGTTGTATGAAGATAAAGTGGGGCCTGATTATCAGCATCTTCAAATCCTTTTCCAGCCATAATTATTCTTCTATATACTTCATCCTCTGGATTAAGAAAATGCACATCACAAGTGGCACATACCATTTTATTGAACTTTTCACCTAGAGAAACAATTTGTCTATTAATATCTCTAATATCTTCAATAGATGATATATGATACTTACTACTATCAATCATAAATTCATTGTTACCAGTAGGCTGAATCTCAAGGTAGTCATAGAAGGATACAATACTTGCAATCTCTTCCTCGCTTCTACCATCTAATAATGCTCTATATAGCTCTCCTGCCTCACAAGCAGAACCAATAATTAATCCTTCTCTATATTGGTTAATTAGACTCTTTGGCATCTTCGGACGACGATTAAAATATTTTAGATGTGAATCAGATATTAATTTATATAGATTAATCCTGCCAATATCATTTTTTGCCAGTATAATACAATGGAATGATTTAAGCTTGGCAATTGTTCTTTCATCCATGCTACATTTAACATTAATATCATCTAGATTCTTTATATCATATTTACCTAATTGTTTTACAAAATGCTGAAAAATCTTGGCAGTACACAAGGCATCATCAACAGCTCTATGATGATGTCCCTGGTCAATCTTAAGTTTCTTGGCAACTGAATCTAATGTGTATTTACTTATATCATGCATTAAGAATCTTGCAAGACCAAGTGTGTCAATAGATGTCTTGTCCCACTCAAGATTAAGTTCTCTTGCTTTTGCAGATATAAATCCCATATCAAATTCATCGTTATGGGCAACCATAACAGAACCTTTACAAAAATCTATGAATTCCGGCAAGACACTGTCAATTGTTGGTGCTGATATAACATCATCATCTGATATAGATGTTAATTGAAAAATCTTATATGGAATTGGACGTTTGGGATTAACAAAAGTAGAGAATCTATCTACAATTTCATTATTAACAAGTTTGACTGCACCTATTTCTATAATCATATCCTTTAGTGCATTAAAACCTGTTGTCTCTATATCAAATACTACATATGAATTATCAAAATCCTGCCCCTTAGAATTAGTAACAATCTGCTTAGAATCATCTACAATATAAGCTTCCGTTCCAATGATAATCTTGAAATCAGGATCATCAAATCCACCGTCCAATAGTCCTTTTTCGGTAAATGCCTGAACAACTCCATGGTCTGTAATTGCAAGAGCCTTATGTCCCCATTTCTTGGCCTGTTTATAGATATCTGTAGCAGAAGATACTGCATCCATCTCACTAAACTTCGTATGACAATGCAGTTCTACCCTTTTTTCTATAGCATTATCCATTCTTCCTTCATTTGATAACGCTATCTTCATAATTCCATATATTCTTGATATATCAATTTCTTCACTATATCTATCGTATTCAAGAAGGCCTTTTACTTTAATTCCTATTCCTTCTTTAAAATGTGATTTGAATTCTTCTAGCAAATCATTACGAAGGAAAATTTTGACATTAATAGAATCAGTATGATCATAGATAGACAATGTAACAATAGTTTTCTCATTTCTTATCTCTCTATAATCAATACTAAATACTTCACCAAGAATTACAACATCATTACCACAGTCAGCAGCATTAAGGTCAATAATCTTCATGGCTTCATCATCAAAATCTCTACCGTATATAACATCTTTATTACTTGACTTGATAAGGCCATATTGTATCTTATTATTCTTCTTAAAGTCTTTATCTTCTTTTGCTTCTTTCTCTAATTCTTCCTTCTCTTCAAGTGCTTCTAGATTATCTATAATACTATCTACTTTGTTCTTAACATATATATCATTCTTTTTTTGATAATTAGTCTTCTTAGCGTCCTTGTAATCTATATCTATTATTACTTTGATACCGGCTCTTTCACAGAATATCTTATCAAATATATGAAGAATCTCTTCCTCTCTGTCTCTAGTATACTTAGTATCCTCTAATGTAATTATCATTTTATCATCAGAGAAGGTAAAATCAGCCCTTTTAATTACCGCAAGCATATATGCGCTGTAATCATTAATCTCCTGATAAATACTATCAATATATGCATCATAGAAACTCTTCGCATCGTATTGCGAAGAAAGCTCAAATCGTTCAATCACATTAATACTCACATCATCAAGCGAAAATACCTGTTTCTTAATCTGTTCTTCCAATCTTCTGATTCTTCTCTTAGGTATTAATGTATGACAATAAAGGTAAACACTAACAGCATCTCTAGACCTGTTAGTACTTACCCTTGTAACCATTGTATCATTTAGTGCATTGCACAAATCATCATCCAATTGTATAGAAGGAAATGTTTCAAAAAATAATTTTTGTTCCATCAAATACTCCACATTAATACTTCTTAACTATTCCAATTAAGAAGTTCTAATCTAAGTTCATCAACAAGTTTATCCTCTGGCACTTTCTTAATAACTTCACCCTTCTTGATTATAAGACCTTCGTTAATTCCACCTGCGATTCCAATATCTGCTTCTTTTGCTTCACCAGGGCCATTAACAACACATCCCATAACAGCCACCTTAAGATCAAGTGGAATATCAGCAACCATATTCTCAACCTTGTTAGCAAGTGATATAAGATCAATCTGTGTTCTCCCGCATGTAGGACATGACACAACTTCTATTCCACCTTTTCTAAGCCCAAGTGTTCTTAGAATAAGTTTTGCTGACTTAATCTCTTCAAGAGGATCTCCTGTAAGAGAGACTCTTATAGTATCTCCTATTCCTTGATTAAGGATAAGTCCAAGTCCTATAGAAGATTTAATATTACCTGAGATAATTGTTCCAGATTCTGTAATTCCAACATGAAGCGGATAATTAATCTCTTTCGATATCAACTCATGTGCTTTAACACACATAAGAACATCAGAAGACTTAATGCTAACAACCAGATTATCATATCCAAGTTCTTCTATAATCCTTACTTTATCAATAGCAGATTCTACTATACCTTCAGCAGTTACTCCACCATTCTTCTTAACAATTTCTTTCTCTAAAGAACCCGAATTTACTCCGACTCTAATAGGAATATTCTTATTCTTGGCAGCATCAACTACAGCTTTGATTCTATCTATTGAGCCAATATTTCCAGGATTAATCCTAATCTTGTCAGCTCCATTTTCTATTGCTGCAAGTGCTAATCTATAATCGAAATGAATATCTGCAACAAGAGGAATATCAATATTTTTCTTGATATCTGACAAAGCATTTGCAGCTTCCATATTAGGAACGGCACATCTTATAATATCGCATCCTGCATCAGACAGTTTATTAATCTGTTCTACAGTACTTTTTACATCATCAGTCTTAGTATTAGTCATTGACTGAATAAGAATCGGATTACCTGCGCCAATTACTTTGTTACCAATATGAATTTCCTTAGTGTTATTTCTACTCATAAAAGCCCCCTTATATCACACATTTAATCAAAAGAATATCTTAACAATATCATTATACATTACAAATACCATAAGTCCCATAAGAAGGACAAATCCTGCCAAATGAATCTTTCCTTCAATATTAGGATTAAGCTTCTTTCTTCGAATTGCCTCAACAATAAAGAGTATTAGTCTTCCACCATCTAACGCTGGAATAGGAAGAAGATTCATAACAGTTAAGTTCGCTGAAAGAAGAGCAGACAGATTAAGCAGATTCATAAGTATGTACAGCGCTCCTGAACTCTTAGACTGTTCGTAAGTATCTCCTATAACTTTGACTATACCAACAGGACCGGACATTTCTTTGATAGATACTCTGCCGGTAACAAGAGATGATAAACTCTTAAATGTTGAATATATATAGTATTTCATCTGGCACATTCCATAATATATATCCTCAAAGAAATTGCCATCATAATACTTTCCATTCCAATTAACACCTATCAGAAATCTTCCTTTAGCTTCATCATACTTTGGTGTTACATATGTTGTATTCTCTTCTCCATTTCTCTCATATGTAACTTCAATATTTTCATCTGAATGAAAGAATACATATGCAGATACTTCATGGGAGAAATGCACATTATAATCATCAAGACGAGTAATCTCATCACCGGATAACAGCCCTGATTCTGAGGCAGAAGAATTGTCAGCAACAGAATCAACTATCGGTTTATCTATTCCCATGGTGGCAACAACTATAACACATAATATAAGAGCAAGAATAAAATTGTTAAAAGGACCGGCAAGAACTATTAAGAATCTCTGCCATACAGGCTTTTTATTAAAGGCTCTTTCATCATCACTCTCTTCATCCTCACCTTCCATTACACATGCACCGCCAAATGGAAGCAGTTTTAAGCAATACTTTGTTTCACCCTTAGTAAATCCTACGATTGTTGGTCCCATTCCAAGCCAGAACTCATTTACTTTGACATTGCATCTCTTAGCAACGAAGAAATGCCCCAGCTCATGAAATATAACAATAAAACTAAAAATTAATATAGCTAGAATGATTTTAAGCATGTATAATCTCCGTAATTAATAATTGTCCAAATATTTGTATACTTCACTTTCCGTATAAAGAATCTCATCCAGATTAGGATTATCAATAAATTCCATAGAATCCATAGAATCCTTAATCAATCTATAAATATCCGTAAAGCTAATCTTCTTATTCAAGAATAATGCCACTGCCTTCTCATTTGCAGCATTAAATATTGTAGGCATATTGCCACCCTTTCTTTGAGCTTCGTATGCATATTTTAACCCTACAAATACGTCTAAATCAGGTTTTTCAAATGTCATATCTTGTACTTTAAATAAATCAAGATAATCTCCTGACATGGGAAGCCTCTTAGGATAGTATAGTGCATATTGAATTGGAAGTCTCATATCAGGCAGACCAAGTTGTCCAACTACTGCACCATCATCATATTCAACAGCTGAGTGAAGAATTGATTGGGGATGTACTACAACTTCAATTCTGTCCAAATCCACACCAAATAACCATTTAGCTTCCATTACCTCTAGACCTTTATTTACCATTGTAGCAGAATCTATTGTTATTTTTTTGCCCATCTCCCAGTTAGGATGTTTTAATGCATCTTCCAAAGTAACATTTTCTAATTGTTTTTTCGAAAAGCCTCTAAAAGGTCCACCACTGGCAGTAAGTAGAATCTTATGTATGTTATTTACTTCATTGCCTTGAAGGGATTGAAATATAGCAGAATGCTCGCTATCAACAGGAAGAATTGATATATTCTTCTCTTTTGCAAGGGGCATTATAATATGTCCCGCTGTAACTAAGGTCTCTTTGTTAGCAAGAGCAATATCTTTACCTTCATTAATCGCAGCAACAGTCGGTCTTATACCAAGCATACCTACAATTGCTGTAACAACAATTTCTGCTTCAGGAATAGTCGATACTGCAATAAGGCCATCCATACCAGACATAACTTCAACATCAAGATCTGATATTCTCTTCTTAAGTTCTAATGCTTTATCATCATTTCCACAAGAGACAAGAAGCGGTTTAAATTCTCGTATCTGCTTTTCGAACAAATCAATATTTGAACCACAAGACATAGCAACAACATCAAGGTCTTTCTTCTCTCTAACAATTGAAAGTGTCTGTGTTCCAATAGAACCTGTCGTTCCAAGAATTGCTATTTTTCTCATACTCATCTCCTAACAATATAATACTAAATTATTTGAAAAATATTTACACAAAATAGAAGGATAATAAATATATTATTGGTGCAGTTATAATCACTGAATCAAATCTATCAAGTATTCCCCCATGGCCTGGTATTAAATTGCCATAATCCTTTATATCATAAAACCTCTTGATTGCAGAAGCAGCAAGATCTCCAATTATTGATATAAAAGCACCTACTGCAACAATAGCAGATAGAATTAATATATCAAGCCAAACTATATTCATATAGTTTCTTACGATAATAAGATATATTGCTGCAATAAGAGCAGCTCCAACAATTCCACCAATAGCTCCCTCTACTGATTTCTTAGGACTAAGCTTTGGTGACATCTTGTGCTTACCAAATAGCATACCCACACAATATGCACATGTATCTGCTCCCCATGAGCAACAGAATATAAGCCATACAACAAATGCTCCGTTACTTGGAAGACTCCTTGTCTGATATATGAATGAAATCATTACTGCAACATAGAATAATCCAAAAAAGACTGCCATAATCTGTTCAGCTTTATAATTAGGATATGAAAAAACAAATATTGCAAGTTCAACAATTAGAAATACAACAAAAAGGAGATAAGTCTCTCTCAAAAATCCAAATTGTAGATTCGCATAAAAAAGCGCACAAAAAATGTAACCAAATATACCGGCAACACTTTTGTGTACATTAAATACTTTATATAACTCCCACATACCAATTATTGAAATAATTCCCATTGATATTAGAAGTACCGGACCGCCCAGGATAATAATAACAAGAAGTATTGCGATAAGTACAATTCCAGATATTAATCTTTGAACAAATCCACTTTTCTTATCTATGTTAGTTTCTTTACTATTCTCTGCCATTTTTCCTCCTCAGAAATGTATTACACATTTCCATATCTTCTATTTCTTCTATTATATTCTTCTATAGCCATTTCCAAATCCTTAACCGAGAAATCAGGCCATGGAACATCTGTAAAATAAAATTCGCTATAGGCAAGTTGCCAAAGCAGGTAATTGGAAAGTCTCTCTTCTCCACTTGTTCTAATTAAGAAATCCGGATCCGGCACTTCCCTCGTATCTAAATGATTACTAATCATCTCATCAGTAATATCATCAGGATTAATCTTTCCAGACCGAACATCTTCTGCTATGGTACGAGTTGCTCTTACAATCTCATCTCTGCTTCCATAATTAATTGCAACATTAAGATTAAGTCCATCATATTGTTTAGACACTTCTTCAAGTTCTGCAATTTTTTTCTGCATATCAGGATCAAGTCTTGTCTTATCGCCTAATATCCTAACCTGCATATTATTCTTCTTCGCATTCTTAAGACAATTAGAAAGATAGTTATTAAGCAGTTTCATTATTGCATCTACTTCACTTTGAGGTCTCTTCCAATTCTCTGTAGAGAATACATATATTGTCAGATATTTTACACCCATTTTATACGCAGCTCTACTAATTGTCTCTATATTCTTAGCTCCCTGTGTATGACCGGCTGTACGCGGAAGTCCTCTCTTCTTCGCCCATCTTCCATTACCATCAAGAATAATTGCTATATGATTTGGTACCATGATTCTTCCCCCTAATCTTTTATAAAAAAAGGACACTTTATATATGTGTCCTTTAGTTCTTACTATACTTTAAGTATTTCCTCAGTCTTCTCATCTACAGCACCATCAATCTTACTGATGTATTTATCTGTAAGCTTCTGTACATCATCTTCCAATTCCTTAATTTCATCTTCAGAGATATCGCTTTCTTTAGATAATTTCTTGAAAGAATCATTAGCATCTCTTCTGATATTTCTTACAGCAACTTTCGCATTCTCACCCTTTTTCTTAACATCTTTGGCAAGTTCTTTACGACGTTCTTCCGTAAGTTCAGGAAATACCAATCTAATAACTTTACCATCATTAGTCGGATTAATTCCCACATCTGAAGTCTGAATTGCTTTCTCTATTTCTTTAACCATAGATGCTTCCCATGGTTGAATCTGGATAAGTCTTGGTTCGGGAACAGACACATTTGCAACCTGTTGAATCGGTGTAGGTGTTCCGTAGTAATCAACCTGCACACCGTCTAGTACATGTGGATTAGCTCTTCCAGCACGAATTGAATTATATTCTGTATAAAGATTATTTAATGACTTTTGCATCTTCTCGTCGTATTTATTTAATCTTTCGTCCATAAATGACTTCCCCCCTAAACTGTAACTATTGTACCATTAAACTTACCAGAAATTGCCTTCTTAATGCTTCCTTCTTCATTGAGAGCAAATACATACATTGGCATATCGTTTTCCATGCACATAATTGATGCGCTAAGGTCAACAACACCAAGTCTATTATCAATAACATCCTGAATAGAAATTGTATCATAACGTTTAGCATTAGGATTAGTAGCAGGATCAGAATCATATACTCCATCAATTGACTTGGCAAGAAGTATACAATCAGCTTCTATCTCAATTGCTCTAAGAATTGTAGCTGTATCTGTGGAGAAATAAGGATGTCCTGTTCCCCCGGCAAAGAATACAACTGTATCATCCTTTAAAGCTTGCATGGCTTCATCTTTAGAATACATAACAGAACAGTCTCCACATGCAAACTGTGTCATAACCATTGTTTTCATGCCGATATATCTAAATATCTCAGATACATATATACAATTCATAACAGTAGCAAGCATACCTATCTGATCAGCTTTGGTTCTCTCTATTGTGTTACTTGATCTTCCACGCCAGAAATTGCCACCACCGATTACAATACCAACTTGAATACCATCGTCAACAATGGCTTTTACCTGTTTTGCAACTTCGATACATGTGTCTTCATCAAAGCCTGTCTTCTTATCTCCTGCAAGCGCTTCACCGCTAAGCTTTAATAATACTCTCTTCATTATCCAAATACACCCTCAACATCAACATCTGAATATGTCTGTGAACAGAAACCTTCAATAACAGCACCATTATTAATCTGTACTGAACGCGACTTGATATTACCAACAACAACAGCTGATGTATCAACAACAACAGGTCCCTGAACATCAATATCGCCTTTAACAGCACCGGCAATTACAGCAGATGTAGCCACAATATTACCAACTACTACTGAACCAACACCAACTTTAGCAGTTCCTGATGTATTGACTTCACCAACAACTCTTGCAGAATCAGCGAAGAACTCTGCAGAATTACTGTTTCCCTCAACAAGACCTGTAATAACAAGCTTACCATTACAAGTAATATCACCATTAATTGTTCCTTCAACATTGATAGAACCTGTTGACTCTAAGTTACCTGTAATTGTCATACCCTTTGTAATTACTGCATTCTCATCACTGGCAGCTGCTGTTGATATAGTAGTTGCAGTTGTCTGAGTATTATCACTTGTTGTATCATTGGGTGTAAATGTTTGAAATGAATCCATGCTATTATTCTCCTTCTTATCAGCTTTCTTGTCTGCCTTCTTATCTTTCTTGTCTTTCCTGTCTTTCTTATCTTTCTTATCAGCCTTTTTATCTTCAGACTCAGCTTTATCATTTACAGCAATTGTCTCATTGTTGTCAACCTTCTTAGAAACCTGCTCAAACAAACCATCAAGTTTTGATAATTCATTATCTACATCGATTTCTTCATCCAGTGTATCAACCATATCGTCTGATGTATCTAAATTCTCATTAGAATCATCATAGTTAGCTTCAGGGACAAGCTCATTTACTGCATCTGAAAAATCATCCTTAAATTCCTTAAAAAATCCCATAATATTTTCCTCCAGTTTTTATTTATTTAGCCTCTACATGCTGCACAAGAGGTGTACTGTCTGTAATAGGCAAAATATTCACATTTGCTGCCTGCAAGGCCTCTATCAGTCCAGGTAATGCCTCGGCTGTGGCTCCCTTTGCATTAGCATCATGTAAAAGTACTACCGACGTCTTGTATTTTAACACATCTTTCATAACATTTTCAACTAATTCATCAGGAGTATATGCATTACTTACAGCATCTCCACTAGATACGTTCCAATCATAATACTTCATGCCTTGAGAATTAATATATGAAATACAATCCTGAATGTCTACATTAGTTACTTTATTGCTACTTCCACCTGGAAATCTGTACAATTTAGGCTTGTATCCAATAATCGGTTCAAGATATTCAACCATAGAGCTTACATCATTCTTAAATGCATCAAGAGATGAATATATCTCAGAGTATTTATGACTAAATGAATGTATACCTATTGAATGACCTTCACTTGCAATCCTCTTTATCTTATCTTTCGACGGCTGATCATCTTTTGCCACTAAGAAAAATGTTGCCTTAACATTATATCTTGCTAACGTATCAAGAATGGAATCAGTATTATCACTTGGGCCATCGTCAAATGTAAGATATACATTTGTTTTCTCATTACTATCCGGAGGTATTACATTAGCATTAGCATTAGAATTAACTAAAGTCACCTCGTCAGCACCAGTCTTTGCAGAAGTCCCTTCTTCGATTCTATTTAATCTCGAATTAATTTTGACCACTGAAACAATAAGACATATAACTGAGATTAAGGCAACAAGTATCGATATTGCAATAGTAATTATTATTCCATATTTAATCCTGTTAACTCGTTTCCTCTTATCTCTTGTATTCTTAAGATTAGATTTATTCTTCTTAACATCACTAGCCACTTTGTTATCATTCCTATTACTATCCTGGCTCATTAACTACTCCTTATAAAAAGGTGCAGGCAAACTATTACAACCTATACTAAGTTATAATAGAATACATGCACCCCAATAGTCAGATGTAAAAACACCTGAATCAATATTAATAAATTAAGAGTTCATCTGTGCAGCAACTTCTGCAGCAAAGTCTTCTTCTTTCTTCTCGATGCCTTCGCCTACTTCAAAACGAACCATCTTAGTAATCTTAAGATTCTTATCAACAGACTCTAAATACTTAGCTACTGTCTGCTTTCCATCTTCAGCCTTAACATATACCTGATCCATAAGGCTAATCTCTTTGTATTGCTTGTTAACGCGGCCACTTACAAGACCACTGAAAATCTTGTTGCTATAAATCTTCTCTTTGGCAGCTAATGCAATATCCGAAAGAGCATTCTTAGCCTCTTCTGACAAGAAATTAGGAAGGAAATTCATCTTAGACTTCTTCTCTTCGAAAATCTTCTTATCCTCATCGTTCCAACGCTTCTCCTTAGCCTCCTCAATCAACTCCATAAGAATTGGTTTTGGAAGTGAGAATGGATCATTTAATGCACTTTCCTTAACAATATCCTCTAATTTAGCCTTCTCATCTTCTGAGATGTCAGCCTGTGAAATGTACTGAGGATTCATAGCAGCAATCTGCATAGCTATATTATTAAGAGCTTCCTTATTAGCATCATTATTCTCACCATTTGCTGCAACAAGAACACCGATTCTACCTGCACCATGAATATATGATACAACCAAATCACCAGAAGCCTTCTCAAAACGTCTGATTGAAAGTTTCTCACCAATTGTAGCAGTCTTCTCAACTAATTCGTCCTTAAGACCTGTTGAAGATAATAGCTCCTCAACATCCTCACCATTAGAACCACCCTTAAGCGATGAAGCAAGAGCCTTCTCAGCAACATCCTGAACAAATTCCTGGAACATTTCATTCTTGGCAACAAAGTCTGTCTCAGAATTAACTTCTACTACACAAGCCTCATTACCAGAAGTAGCAACTCTTGCGATTCCTTCAGCAGCAATTCTAGAAGCTTTCTTCTCTGCTTTAGCAGCACCACTCTTCTTAAGAGCATCAATTGCTGCTTCCATGTCACCATCAACTTCTGTCAATGCCTTCTTACAATCCATCATACCTGCGCCAGTTTTCTCACGCAATTCTTTAACCATAGCTGCTGTAATAGCCATAACTTAATCCTCCAATTAAATCTATAATAAATTATTCTTCAACTTCACTAGCTTCTTCTGCTTCTGCTTCTTCATCAGAATCAACGTCAATTGTTCCCTGATTAGCTTCAATTACAGCATCAGCCATCTTAGACACAATAAGCTTAACTGCACGAATAGCATCATCATTACCAGGAATAACAAAATCTAATTCTTCCGGATCACAGTTTGTATCAGCAATTCCAATAAGAGGAATACCAAGAGCATGTGCTTCCTCAATACAGATTCTTTCTTTCTTAGGATCAACTACGAAGATTGCATCAGGAACACGTCCCATTTCCTTGATACCACCAAGGTTTCTAGTAAGTTTATCCATTTCTTTACGAAGTGCAATAACTTCCTTCTTAGGAAGAACGTCAAATGTTCCATCTTCTTCCATTTTCTCAATAGCCTTAAGACGCTCAATTCTGCTTTGAATTGTCTTAAAGTTAGTAAGCATACCACCAAGCCATCTCTCATTAACATAGTACATACCACATCTCTCTGCTTCAGCTTTGATAGTATCCTGAGCCTGCTTCTTAGTTCCTACGAAGAGGATTTTACCACCTTGTGATGCAATATCGAATACAGCATTATATGCCTCATCAACCTTTACAACTGACTTCTGAAGATCAATGATATAGATACCATTTCTCTCAGTGAAGATATATGGAGCCATTTTGGGATTCCATCTTCTTGTCTGATGTCCAAAGTGAACACCTGCTTCTAATAATTGCTTCATTGAAATAACACTCATTTTCTTTACCTCCATGGTTAATTCTTCCACATAATTCATCTTAAGAATTTACTTAATAATAAGCACCATATCCTTAATCATTATGTGTGTTTATTTAAAGCCTTGAACATTCTAGCACAACTGCACTAATAAAACAAGATGTTTTTGAACATTGTTTACCAATATCACTGCTCTCTAAATTGTTGTTTCGTAACAAGCAAATTAGCAAGTTCTTCTTCTGATATTCCTTTCTTTATCTTGAATGTACCATTCTGAAGTTTATTATCTAATCCTTTATCATTTAAGTATTTATTAAATGCGGCTGCATCACTTATCAGTCCTTGCTGGGCTAATCTCTCTATAACTGTCCTTGATACATCATTCTCACTTACTGTGAATTCTACACTATCATTATTTACATTTGCCGTGTTACTGGCTGTTGAATTATCAGGCATAGGATTAGTTGCGCCAGGTATTGTCTGATTACCTTCTGTTACATTATTAGTCGAATTAGTAGTATTAGTAGAATTAGTCGAATTGCTTGTCATTGTTTTACTAGACTCAACCATTCCAAGTTTCTTAGCCTTATCAATTATCTCTTCATCACTCATATTATTACCCGTAAATGAAAATGCAATCACGAGAATAATTGTTGTAACAAGAACTCCTATTCCTATTCCTCTCATATAGTATTTTAGTTTCATATCATTATCCTTTTATTAATTGTAAAGTCCAAGTACTAATTTAATCTCCCCAATTCCTTTGCCAAGCTTTCTTGCAATTTCCACTTCACTAAATCCTTCTTTATATAGTTTGACAATGTCATTCTCAGAGGTCGTATTATTACCTCCATCAGATTCTATCTTTGCATCTTCACTTTCTGAATTGTTATTAGCCAACTCTACAGCGTGTACAAATCCCTCCGGTGCATCATTTTCCTCATCAGAAATTCTCTCTATTAATTCATCTTCAAATGTCTTTACTGTTGCTGTCTCAACTCTTGCAGCCTCTATTCCCGTTACAAATTCCTGTTCTTTCTTAAGCTGTATATTAGATTCATATTGCTCTCTTAATTCATTAATACTCTCATCTACGTCACTTTTTAATTGCAGTAGTTGAGACTTTGTTGTATCTAATCTGGCTGAAAGATCAGTAACTTTCTCCTGCTTATCATTTAGCATACTATAGATAAATACTATTTCATTATTAGTTTTTTCCATAGTTTCAAGAACTTTCTCTGAATACTCATTCATCTGATTCATCTTACTTACGTATTCATCATCAGTTCGTATTGCAAAATCATTTACATAATCTTCAAGCTTGTTATCAAATCTCTGTTTTATAACATCATCAGATTCAGCAACAGCCTTATTAACAATATTTTTAATTTCTTTCTCACTAATCTTGGTAATCTCTTTCATATCAGAAGAAGACAGCTTCTCAGTTATAAAGAAGCTGCCTACAAAAATCAATATTCCGATTACAACTAGCCCTATC
>OCTW013373638.1_pt1 | contig 14982 bp, 16 predicted proteins | sample 1539671 | NCBI WGS metagenome assembly OCTW01 (sample SAMN02144230, study PRJEB22623) | gut metagenome | biome: sheep rumen | host: Ovis aries | place: New Zealand
TTCAGATGATCAGGTTATGATGCTGATTAAAGAAAAGACCGGCGTAACGAATAGCAGTGCTTTTCAGCAATTGCCTACAGATATAAAGAAGTCTATATTAGTCGAATTAAAAAGTAGAAAAGCCTCTTTACGGCAATTGGAGAGATTGACGGGAATAGGGAAGAGTATGATATATCGTATGTAATGAAACAGGAACCTGTCCCGGTGTTCGTCTATCAAATAGAAGAAAAAGGCACACGTCTGTGTGGTGGATGCCAATGTGATAACCATTGCCCAGAAGGACCTGAAGTATCGCGAGATAGTGAAGAATGCCACCATCAACACTTGTGATGGCAGCTCTATCTCAAAGATGGTTAACTCAATCTACGGTACACATTACTCTGCCTTCAATGGACCTGAATTGTTTGAGTATTACATTGAACGGCCTTACAAGCACGTCTTGGTTGGTAATACAGCTAAAAAAGTTGAGCAGATGAAGGAGTTCGTGAAACAGAAAGGCGTTGATGTGGATTTAAAACATATAGATGTGCCTTTCATTTCTGTTGATCAATTTGACTATCCTGCTATTGCTAAACAGATAAACGATCTCAAACCTGATATTGTGTGGGTTAGCCTAGGCGCTCCTAAGCAAGAAACGTTTATCTCAAACATCTTCCCATACATAGAACAAGGAGTACTGTTTGGTATTGGTGCGGCATTCAACTTTTATACAGGTGACTTACACAATAATAAGAAAGAGATTGGAGGTTTGCGTTTCATTTGGTTGGAGCGTATCTTCAAAGAACCCAAAAAGCAATAGAAAAGGTTTTTTCTTACGCTATCAACCTATCCTATGATATATTTTGAAGAAGTAAGACGAAAGAAAACAAATAAAAATAAATAATACTGTTATGGATAAAAAAGATTTTTTGTTAGAGGTTGTTAACTCTATTAGAGAAAACAAAGGATTAGAGAAGTTAAATGTAATCAATGAGAAAGACCGACTTCGTGAAGATTATGGTTTTACCTCCTTTGATCTGGCAGAATTAACTGTCAAGATTGAGGACGAGTATGACATAGATATCTTTGAGGATGGACTTGTTAATACTGTGGGTGAAATTTTAACAAAGTTAGAACAATAATGGGATTCCTATTTGACAACGGGAAAGAATACGGATATGAAGACTTGTTGGGGGCACTCAATGAGGGTAAAACTTATTACCCTTATTACAAGACATCAGACGTATTCTCCTATTTTGTAAATCTTATTAAGGCACTCGCTGCTAATCAGCCGCTGGTCTTGCTTGATTCAGACATCAATCCTTCTGAGATTGACGGACTGGATGAGAGCAAAGTGAATGTGACTGAACCCATAACGCCAGCTTCGCTCAAGAACATGGATGAAGTGGTGGCAGCCGTTCAGAACTCACAGTCTGAGATTACCATCTTCACCTCTGGTACTACAGGGCAACCCAAGAAGGTTGTACATAGCATTGCAACGTTGACTCGTGCCGTTCGCATTGGTGACCGCTATAAGGGCCAGATATGGGCTTACGCTTATAATCCGACCCACATGGCAGGTTTGCAGGTGTTCTTTCAGGCATTTGAAAACCAGAATACGCTTGTGAATGTGTTCAATCAGCCTCGTGAATATGTGTATCAGCAGATACGCGATAAGAAGATTACCCACATCTCTGCTACTCCCACTTTCTATCGTTTGCTCTTGCCGTTTGAGCAGGCATACGAGAGTGTGATTCGTGTAACGTTGGGTGGTGAGAAGTCTGACCAGCACCTGTATGACAGCATTATGAAGATCTTCCCTAATGCGAAGATTAACAATGTATATGCTTCAACTGAGGCAGGATCATTGTTTGCCGCAAAGGGTGATTGTTTCCAGATACCCGTGGCTATCAAGGATAAGTTCAAAGTGGTGGATGATGAATTGCTCATTCATAAATCACTACTGGGAAGTTCTGATAGCTTCAAGTTTACAGATGACTACTATCATTCTGGCGACTTGATTGAATGGGTGGATGAAGCACAGGGCCTTTTCCGCTTCAAGAGTCGCAAGAACGAGCTTATCAATGTAGGTGGCTATAAAGTGAACCCTGGGGAGGTGGAAGTTGCCATTCAGGACATAGAGGGAGTTCGTCAGGCTATGGTTTATGGCAAAGCAAATTCAATTCTTGGTAATGTGCTTTGTGCTGATGTGGTGCTGGAACCTGGCTTTACATTGACAGAACTTGATATTAAGAAAGTGCTGAGTTCTCAGCTTCAGAACTTCAAGGTGCCTCGTAGAATCAAGTTTGTGGAAGAGATTTCTCTGACTCGAACAGGTAAAATGAAAAGATTATAAACATGAATATATTAGTTACAGGATGCTCACGTGGAGTGGGCTTGGAGATTTGCAAGGTGCTTCTTGCACAAGGAAACACAGTCTATGGCGTTGCTCGTTCGCATACTGATGAGTTTAAGGCTTTGGAATCAGAATATGCTGGCAAGCTCTTCTTTAAGAGCATAGACCTTTCTGATTCGGAGGGTGCTCGTAAGAGCGTGTTCAAGGAGTTTGTCACCAACGACATTGTGCTGGATGGTTATGTAAACAATGCTGCCGTAGCATACGATGACATTGTGACGAACCTGAACCTTAACAGGTTGAAGGCCATGTACGATGTGAATGTGTTCACACCGATGGTCATTACGAAGTATGCTATCCGTAATATGTTGCTCCATAAGACCAAGGGTTGCATTGTACATGTCTCTTCTATTAGCGTACATACAGGTTATAAGGGATTGGCCATGTATGCTTCTTCCAAGGGCGCTTTGGAGGCCTTCTCCAAAGATACTGCTCGCGAGTGGGGTGTGCTGGGCATTCGTTCCAACTGTGTTGTACCTGGATTTATGGCAACAGCAATGAGCTCAACCTTGACGGATGAACAACGTAGTAAGATTTATGCTCGTACGTCTTTGAAGGATGCTACCAGCATAAACTCAGTTGCTGAAACCGTAGCTTTTTTACTTTCAGATAAGGCTTGTAGCATTACCGGACAGAATGTCCATGTTGATAATGGAACAATATAATGGAGCTGGTAAATAAGAAAACAAACGAATTAACACCAAAGGATATTAGTAGTTATTGTGACTGCTTTAGTAGAGTCTTTCATAAGGAGAAAGATCCTGCAGTTTTTCAATCTGAGTTTGCTAATACTTGTTTGGGGTATTCATTTCATTCTTTGCTGTTAGATGAAGAGGGAACTGTTATGGGTGGATATACATCTATCCCCATGCTTTATGAAGTAGAAGGGAAGGAACAACTATTCGCTTTCGGTGTTGACCTTATGATAGCTGAGAGTTTGAGAGATGATGTCTCAAACTTACTTAGTATAATTAAAGGTAATGACAAAGTCTTGAAGGAAAACGGAATTAAGTGTTTTTATGGGTTCCCAAACGACAATTCATATAAGGTTAACCTCGCCTTTATTCGGATGAAGGATATATGTTCTCTTAAAACATATTTACTATCTTGGAAAGTTGGTGCTGTAAAACCCTCGATGAGGGTATTAAATCCTTTCTCAACGCTGTTTGCTAAATTGATGGTTTCTATATCGAAATTGAGTAATAACAAAACTGTTATAGAGCATCCAATACATAAGAAAAGACCAGAGTTCGACGATAAACGTTATCAGTGGTTTAATAGTACAGAGTATCGACATTTTAAAGATAAAGATATGTCCTGTCACTGGAAAGTGAGTAAATTTGAAGAGATCAATGCTGCATTCTTGATGGATGTTTATCCCATGTCGAAATACAATTTTGATAAAGCGGTCAGAATTGCGTATAAGGATTGCAAAAATGAAGTTGGATTGCTACTATATGTTGGCTATCTGCCATTTTCGCCTTGCTCAATGATAAAAGTTCCGTTGAAATTTGCCCCCAAAAATTTCCATTTTGTGGCCAAAATATTAGATAAGAACACATTATTTAAGGACAAGGTTTATAATGGTTATAACTGGGATGTAAATTTGGCATCTTATGATTTATTATAGAGACTTTATGAAGAAAGTTTTAATAACAGGTGCTGGCAGCTTTGTAGGAAAAGGCGTTGAACAGTGGTTGCTCAAGAATCCAGATAAGTTTCAGGTGGATACGGTAGACACGATGAATGACATTTGGAAACAAGCGGATTTCACCAAGTATGATGTCATTTTCCATGTAGCTGGCATTGCACATGTTGATCCCAAGCCAGAAATGGCGCCACTTTACTATAAGGTTAATCGTGACCTTGCTATCGAGGTGGCAAAACATGCAAAGGAATGTGGTGTTAAACAATTTATCTATATGTCATCACGTATAGTCTATAGAGTCAGTAGGACTATGAAAGGGAATGTGACCACACCTGAGACAAAGCCTGACCCAAATGATTTTTATGGTGATAGTAAACTACAGGCGGAGAATGGTCTTCATGAGCTAGAATGTAATTCTTTCAAAGTGGTCATCCTGCGTCCACCAATGATTTATGGTCCTGGTAATAAGGGTAATATGCCTCGTTTGGCATGGTTGGCTTTGAAAACACCGGTTTTTCCCGCATGGCATAACAAGCGTTCAATGATTCATGTCAACAATCTTGCAGAGTTTATTAAGCAGGTTATTGTACGGGAAATGAGTGGAACGTTTTTCCCTCAGAATGCAGAACTGGCAGATACGGTGGCGATAATACGGAGTGTAGCAAAAGAGAATGGTCATAAGATATGGATTACAAAACTATTGAATCCGTTTGTGTGGTTAGGATCTTTCTTCTTACCACCAATTCCTAAAATGTTTGCGGACTCCTATTATGTTCCAGAGATGAGTCAATATGGTTTTGATTATCAAGTAATAAGTTTTGCTGATAGCATTAAAGGCTTGGATGCAAGAAAAACGATGAGATAAACTTAAGTAAGTTCTAAAAGTTTAAGGGTTTAAGAGTTTAAGGTTAAAACATGTATCACTTAGTAAAGAGAATATTTGACTTCTTATGCGGCTTGATGGGCATTATTGGCACTTCGCCCATTTGGCTGTTCTCCATTATAATGACGGAATTGAGTGATCCGGGACCGCTGTTCTATTTCGCAAAACGTGTAGGTAAAGACAACAAGGAGTTCAAAATGTGGAAGTTCCGCTCCATGCGTGTCGCGAAAGGTGCTAACGAAGCTTCGCTACGTCCAGATCAGGATCGTATCTTTTGGTGGGGTAAGATAATGCGTAGGCTAAAGATAGATGAATTGCCGCAGCTGATCAATATCCTGAATGGCACGATGTCCATTGTCGGACCTCGTCCAGCTGCAGTGGATCAGGTGGAGATTACTCGTGGTGGTGAGAATGCTATCGCTGCAACTGTTCCCTGCGGCCTCACGAGTCAATCAAGTCTGTGGGATTATATCTATGGTGATCAATTCCCCGATGAGGAGGAATACAACGAGAAGGTGCTTCCAATTCGCCTGAAGTTGGATGTGTATTATGTGAAACACGCTAGCTTTTGGTGGGACATCAAACTGATTGTCTGGACTGTGTTGGCAATTCTTTACACAGCCGTAGGTAAGTATCCGCAGTGGATGCATGATAAGTTGGTGTGGTACGCTGAGAGCGATAAAGTTTAGAGTTTAGTGTTTAGAGTTTAGAGACAGTTTAAGAGTTTAAGAGCTGTAGAACTAAGAGCTGTAGATTTTTATGATGAGTTTATTCGTTGAATTAATTCAAATAGCACTCGGAACCAGAACTGTACTTAGCAAAATCCCATCGGAGAATGAGTGGCAGCAGATATATGATACGGCTGTCAAACAGTCATTAGTGGGTGTTGTGCTTAGTGGGATAGAAGTAATTAGAGCTAAGAACGCAGAATTAAGTGTACCAAAGATGCTGTTGCTGCAGTGGATTGGTGAAGTGCAGGTGATAGAGCAGCAGAACAAAAAACTAAATGAGGCCGCTGAACATTTAATAAGAGTCTTTAAGAATGGAGGGCTTCGTAGCTGTGTGCTGAAAGGGCAGGGGGTAGCGAGGTTGTACGATGGGTCGTTAAGTTTGCGGAGGCAGCCTGGAGATATTGACTTGTGGGTTGAAGGTGGTAGAGAAAAGGTCTTGCAGTTTTTAAAGAGTAGCTGCTTGAAAACAGCTACGGTCGTCATTCACCATGTGGATACAAGTATCATAGATGGTGTAGAGACTGAAGTTCATTTCCTGCCGTCATATTCATACAATTACTTAAGGTATATAAAGTATAAGAAGTTTTTCAAGGAGGAAGCAAAACTGCAGTTCGACCATTTTGACGAGCAAGTAGGTTTTGCATATCCCACAAATAGGTTTAATGCCGTCTATCTGATGATGCATATATTCCGCCATGTTTTTCATGAGGGAATTGGTTTGCGTCAGTTGATGGACTATTATTTTGTCCTGATACATCTCACAGACGAAGAACGTAAGTGGGCATATGGAAAACTGAAATGGCTGGGACTCGGGAAGGTGACCAGTGCCGTGATGTATGTCATGAAAGAGGTTTTTCTGATGGATGACAAGTATCTGTTGTGTAGCCCGTCCGAAAGGACAGGCAAATATCTTTTAGAAGAAATTATTGCAGGAGGTAACTTCGGTAAATTTGGAGAACAATACGAATCCGCTCACAGCGGTAGCAGTTTTAATCTGTATCTGAAGAACCTCAAACGCCTCGGGAAAGTATATTCCTTATGTCCCTCAGAAGTCCTCTGGGCACCAATATGGAAACCTACCCATTGGATGTGGAGGAAGTGGAAAGGGTACGTGTGATTAGTTGAGAGTTAGATGCTGTAAAATGGTAGAGGAGTTAAGTTCATATACGCCTCAAGACTTGGCAGACCTTGATACTCTGATGCATGAGTTATCTGCTACAAGTTTCTGTAACGAGGAGCTTTTGAACAATGCCAATGTAATACGAAGTCTGAGGGCGGAGGTCTGAGGGCGGAGGATATGAGGGCTTAAGTAGGAGGGAAGATGTATGAGTGAGATAAGTGATAAGATACATGAGAAGTGTTTAGCATTCAGTGATAGAATTATCAAACTGAATGACTATCTTCTAAAAGAAGCTGCCAATGCTAAGCCGTCTTACAAGATGGTGAAAGGTAAGCGGGTTTATGAGAAGGCTGTTCCTGTGTATCTGCAGTCTGTATCAGCAATATGTAACCAGTTATTGAGGTCTGGAACTAGTATAGGGGCCAATAATGCAGAGGCTACAAATGCAGTAAGTAAGCAAGATTTCAGAGCGAAGAGTTATATAGCACTAAAGGAGGCACGAGAATCATTATACTGGATAGAACTTCTGCATAGAAATGGATATCTGGATGATAAAGAGTACGAATCAATACATGGGGATTGCGAAGAACTAGTCAGAATCCTCGTTGCTCGCTGTAAGAAGCTGGATGCGGAAGTCTGAAGGCTGAGGTATGATGTAAGAGGGATGGATCAAGGTTAATGAGGAATTATTAATATGGGAGAGCAATACTTCAAAGGCGTGTTGACCGGTTATCTTGGGGCGAACTTTATGTGTGGCCCTATAACCGAAAGGCAGATAGATATCATCAAAGAAAACATTTCGCATTATTGTGAAGCGACAATAGACTATTCCCAGCTCTCATATCAAGAGAAAGAAGACCAAAAGCGCCAAATGAAACAAAGCCTTGAGGTGTATATTCAAGGCGTGAAGGATGAGATGAGAGTGGCGGGGAGGATGAAATAGAAGTTATTAGTTAAGAATGAAGGGCGCATAATTAGATGATCCACATAATTTGATCTATTATGATAAGGAAGCTAACTACTAATTCTAGGCTGGTTAATGATATTCTGGCAGCTTATATCAACACCTATAAGGCATTGTGTGAGCTAATAAACAATTCTATCCAGGCTGATGCAAAGAATATCAGACTGACGATTGACTATGCGGATGAGAACATGCTTTCTCCGCTGCCAGTCAAGCGTATTGTTTTGCGCGATGATGGTTATGGGGTTCATATTAATGAGATAGAGGAGAAACTACTTGATATAGGAACTGCAAACAAGAAAGGTGGAAAAGGCGTGGGACGCTTTGCGGCTTTTCAGATTGGCAATAAGTTCACGATAGAGACAATAGGTTATTCGCAAGATACAAAAACATGGTCGCATGCCGTAATACCACTTCAGAGTGAGGATTTCAAGAAAGAGAACGATGTGCGTCAGGTGGATATTGATACCGTTGAAGAGTTACTTGATAAGAAGGCAGATACTTACTACCAGATAACCATTGAAGAGTTGTATGAAGTGGAATCTGGTAAGCTTGAACAAAGGAAAAAACTAACTAAACATTTTAATAAGAATAACATTAAGGACAGTCTTTTTGAGACGTATTGCCTAAAAGTATTCAATGGCGATATTTCAATCTACGTCAATGATGAAAAGATAAATCCTAAGGACTATATTATAGGCGAACCTGAACACAGACTCTGTGATTATGTAGATAAGAAAGGTAACAAGCGTAGGATGGAGATGGATTACATCCAGATAAAAGGTCTGGACAGAATCCGTGTATATCTGACTACGCTAAATGCGGGAGTTCACGAGAATGCTGTCTGTTTCGAGTATGCTGCACCTTGGCTAAGTCCAAATATTGGAGGGTGGCTGATTTATTATTATGCAGAAGGAATTAATTCCGATGTATTACGTAACGCCGACTTGGAGGATATGGACGAGGAGTTCGCTTCCTATAGACAGTTTGTAAAAGAGAAATTGAACGATTTCTTCAAAGGGAAAAACAAGAAGTATGATGAGTTTGTGAACAATCTTCGGGAAGATACGTATTACCCGTTCAAGGATGATAATACTTCAGAATCTCAACTACTTGCATTTAATAAGCTGGCATATATGGTAGAGGACAAATATGGTTTTTTGGAGAAGAAAGACAAAGCAAGAAGCGTTCTCTATCCACTTGTGAAGAGAAGTATCAGCAGTGGTGATTTTGAATTCGTCTTGAAGAGTGTGCTGAAGCTATCTGACAAGAGCGTTAAGCAATTCAATGAGTTGCTTGGCAGATCTGAACTTGAGGATGTCATTGAATTCTCAGACAAGGTATCGAAAAAGATGCAGGACTTGGAGTTTATTGAGAAGTTGACCATCTCAGAAATCTCAAAGCACGTGAAAGAAAGGAGTGAATTGCATAAGATTCTGACAAAAATGCTATGGGTCTTTGGCGAACAGTATAGTAACAATACAACACTGCTGTCAGACAAGAATCTTGAAAACAATCTCCGACAACTGAGTGCGGACTGTATGGAGTATAAACCATCCAAGAAAGATGACAACATCAATGAGGCCGTGAAGGGCAGCGCTAAGAAGAACATTACTGACCTGTTTATGTATTCGGAGCGGATACTCGACGAGGAGAGACGAGAGGTGCTGATAGTGGAGTTGAAAGCTCCCAAGGTTAAGATTAGTCCAAAAGAGCTTAGCCAGGCCAGAAAGTATGCAACTCAGATTGCTCAGAGTCCGTATGCTCCTAATGATGTAAAGTTCGTAGTTCTACTCGTCAGCTCAGAAATAAACAAGGAAGCCCAGTTGGAGATTCCCGGTAAGGAAGGTAATCAGTATTTCCTAATGAGTCCAAAGAATAGCAATGTGGAGGTTTATGTTATGCGGTGGGCTGATATACTCGAGAAATCAAGAAGAAGGCTTAAGTATCTGTCGTCACTCCTCAAAACTAAAGATGTGGATGTGGTGGAGAAGGCAAAGAAGGATTTCCCGGAGATAGATTTTGGACTTACTTCAACGCTTAGGAAGAAGGCGTTATAGGAGTGCTATTTAGTTGGTGGGATAGAATCTTATGAAATCGCAATATGACTTGACAAAGACCTTTGAGCTGAAGGGGGACTGGTTCTTGCCAGAGGCTCCGAAGCGGCGGCTGAGTGGAGAGGTCTCGTTTAGTCCTGAAGAAGGGATACATTTGGAATTAATAGGAGATTTCCAGATGAATCCTCTTGGTATGGAACGTAATTCATACGCTACCATATTAGGAGTTGTGGAAGGCAGTAGGGAGATCTCCTTGTTCAGATGTATGTACTCAGGCAGACGTGAAGTATCCTTGGTAAAAGGCCACGAGATAGCAAAGCCTGTCATCACTTTCTCGGTAGGCACCATGATAGACGGGTGGTTCTTTGGGTCATACGAAGAAGTCAGAGCCACCGATTTGTATCTTCAAATAGATGGTTTGGCTGAATGGCTCTGTACTACTGGTTTCAAAATGGATGCGATGAAATATGATTATCAGGCTAAGACCGCTGATGTCCATTATGAGTTGCCTAAACCAATTGAGTTTGATTTCTCCAAAGGAGTAAAGGCATCATTCCTGTTCTGTATGAACAATTCAACCGATTCTCCTGTGACAACGAAATTCACGATGGAGCAGACGGTGTGCTTACGGCTACAGAATGAAGATGGCTTTTCGATTGATGATATTCTTCGTGAGAGCTATAAATTCCTTACATTCCTAACACTTGGACTGAATGGAGAGACGTTTATAAAGAGCGTGTACTTCTATAATCCTATATATGCTGTGGATATGGGAGTGGGAGAACCGTATAAGAGCAAGATAGAACTGTTCTACCATCAACATTATACGGTGAAAGTGAATAAGTGGGATTTCAGGGAGATGACATTCACATATCCTGCTGTAAGAAATGATTTTCAGAAAGTCATCAGTAGATGGGATGAAATCTTTTCTGATTTTGAACCAGCGGTAAATTTGTTGATAGAACAGATACGTGACAAAGGAAGCTTTAGTGACAATGACTTCTTGAATCTTGCGCAGGCATCTGAAACCATTCACGACAGGATGTTTCCTGGTGCCGTAAAAATGCCTAAAGAGGAGTATGCTTCTATTAAGAAGAACATCTTGAATAGCGTTCCTGCTGACTACAAGGATATGGTTCAAGGTCTGTTGCAATATGGCAACAACGTTTCGTTATCGCAAAGGTTGAGCGGTTTGGTTGAGATGTGCCCAAAAGCAATCGTAGACTTGTTTATACCAGATACCAATGCATTCGTCAATGAGATTCGCGACTCAAGAAACTACTATACTCACTATATAGCCTTGGGAAAAAAGAGCGTGAAGCGGCATGGGGAGTTATATTTACTCTCCAAACGTATACAAGAGTTACTGATTGTGGACTTGATGTTATTTATAGGTATGAGTGAGGATATGCTGGTAAGGCAATATCAGAATCAGGAATATAAGCTGAGGTATTTGTTGGATAAATGACATAATTTATGGATTTCATAATTCTTGACAAGAAACAAGTAGAAAAGAAACAGTGGTTCTTGTGTAAAGGGAATATGCTTGAATATATCTCGACTCTAAAACGAGATTTTTCAGAATTCCAGATTCAGAGACGAATAGTCAGGAATGGGTATTTGGACGGAATACTGAAAACAGTTACCGACGGAGAACCCATGCCTACCATTACCCTAACTTGTCCTCAAGCAATTGCTATTAAAAATGATAGCATTGAAATCAGTCCGGAGAATATAGAGATACTTGATGGACTTCAGAGGTCGTTTAGACTGTGGGTGTTTTGGAAGCTTGCTGATATAGTGACAAAAGAACACATCATCGATTACAAAGTGTTGGCAGACAAATTAAAGAAACCTGATATGGAGTATATCAAGCGACTTGATTTTGTAAATGCTACATATCTTAAAAGTGTCCTGGATGTTAGATATCGCGAGATAGTATTGAAATCTTATAGCGAGTATGATCTCATATTTGTTGTATGGACAGGACTAACAGATAAAGAAGTGGTTGAGAAGATGCTTGTGCTTAATGCAGGGCAGCGTCCGGTTTCTTCTACGCATCAGTTTGAAATATTGTTCCTTCATTATTTTGATAAAGAGAAGCTTGACTATGACAAGAATATCCGGCTCTTAAGAGAAAAGGAACCAGATTATTATAAGATGAAGCATGGGGACCGAAAGGTTGGTCAATATGCATTATCATCTATAATAATTGCAATACAGTCTTTTTTACAAGCAAAGCCTCTTCGAATAGCATCAGCTAATAAGGTCGTATTTGAAGAGGATTCCGTTGCTGATGCGAGGAATTATCGTGAGTTTTTTACTGGTGAAAATCTCTCTCGGTTTATCAATCTTGTGTACAAGTTAGATGAATCATGGAGCTATATGAGTCAGGACTATCGGTTGTGGTATGGGAAGGATACCACTTTGAGCGGGCTTTTTGCTGCATTTGGTGCTTATATAGAGGACGAAGAAAGATCAGTGGAAGGACTGGAAAAAGTAATCAATAGGATTGTGTCAAAAAAGGAAGATTTTGAGATAGATGGGTATAATAAAGCATATTCAGATTTGTCTAGCGTCCATGTTAACGTGGGGCAGCGCGTTCGTGAAGCGATTTATAAATATACTAAAGCGCTGCTTACGGGCAATCGGATTAGTTGGTCAAAAGCATTCAACAGAAACGATGACGATTATGGCTACACGACGGTCCCTCTATTCTGAGTTTCTAAACACTTGGGCAACTAGACTGTTAAATGATGGTGTTTTGCCTGCAGCGGAAAAGGCATCTATTGACAGCGACCTGCAAATAGACGATTTCCAAGAAGCTATATCCAAAATACAGCCAGTTGTGACAGGTGCTCTTTCCTCTCTTGTCTTGAATAAAATGGATGTAATTCAAGGGATAGACGGACTGTTAGACGAAGATGTACAGACTGTTATGTCTGTGTTCTCATATGAAGTTGAGCAGCACAGGGAATACTGTTATAAAGACTTTTCATATTCAGCAACATCAGGCGATTTGTGCGTTATAACATCAGAAAGAATTAAGAATTCTGTCACAAGAGGTCGTTTTACTGATGATGACTGGAAAGTTTTTGAGCAGATGCTTCTAAAGGATGTCACTACCTGTGATTTCCTTTATAATTTGTCCCGAGAACTGAATCAAGATAAAAAGATGGTGTATGTCCTGACAAGTCAGGCAACACCCAATGTTTGGCGTTTATATTCATACGCGTACTTCAGTCATATAAATAAACATCATGTTCCAATTCCGACTGTTTTGTCTTACCCTTCTTCGACGGATTTTGACACTGCTGGTATTGCCTATAGGAATGACGTTATTTATGAGCAGTATTTCGAGGCATTTCACGTAATGAACGAGGCGAAGCATGTAGAAGATATACTTGGGCGATATTTGCGGATGTACCAGGTGTTAGAACAGTTCTCTTATCGTAGAAAGTTAGTCGAGATATCTGCTGCAAACAATCGGAATAGTGCTTTTGTCCGTAATGTGATGAAATACACCAATAAAACAGAGAAAGACGAAAAAGGACAGTTCGTTGATGGATTAAAAGTCATTTTCCCTAATCTAGATCATGTAATAACAGATGCTGACATTACTCCATACGATACCTTCTTAAAGAATGTTTATCAGATAGGTAATGGTAACCACTCGTCTAACAAAGTTGGCGGTATTATTTATGCTTTAAGAAATAGCATTGTGCATAACAAGGAATCCGAGTTACATTTTACTTATGGCAATGTTGAAGAGTATATGGACGGTATTAATCTGATGAAAGTAATACTGCCCAAAATGGAAAAAGAAATAGTCAATCTCATCAACACACCCGGTTGTCCTGTCTCGTATGGAATAGATAGGATGCCATTGTATTAATTCGTCTTGAATACTTTATGGAAATTGTAATGTTCCGCAATGTGAATGCGACGCTGCGACAATCGGCAAAACTACAAGAAATAAAACAAAGCAAGATAATATATGAAGTATTTAATCGTAGTAGCGCACCCCGATGACGAGGTCCTCGGAGCAGGAGCATCGATATGGAAATGGGCACATAATGGTGACCAGGTGGATGTGTGTATCATGTGTACGGAAGCGAAAGCGCGTGCGTTCCGTCCGGAGGACAAGGAACTGGATGATGATACGCATGCGGCATTGAAATATATCGGGGTGAACAAGGAGTATGAAGGGACTTTCCCGAATATCGAGATGAATACGGTACCGCATCTGCAGTTGGTGCAGTTCATCGAAAGTGCCATCAAGGAGAGTGAACCTGATGTGGTTATCACCCATCATCCTGCTGACACGAATAATGACCACCTTCAGACTTCTATGGCTTGTCAGGAGGCGATACGCTTGTTTCAGCGTAGGCCAGAGGTGAAACGCGTGAAGGAGTTCTGGTATATGGAGGTGCCCAGTTGCACGGAATGGAAAATTAACAATGCCATGCAGACGTTTAATCCCAACTGCTTTGTGGAAGTGGGGAAGGAAGGAGTTGACGCAAAAATCAAAGCTCTGTCGATGTATCGCGGCGTGATGCGACCTTATCCTCATCCTCGTTCTGAAGAGTATATCGCTGGTCTTGCTGCTGTTCGTGGTAGTCAGTGGGGCATGAATTATGCAGAGGCTTTTGAAGTTGTACTGAGAGCATACTAATGGATATTCAACTGATAAACGAGAACTTGTTATCTGGTCTGCATCAGAAAGCGATGGAGAATGAACGGAAGCGTATGAACTATGACTTGCGGACAACTCCTGAGGATACGTCGCAGCGGATGCTTAATGCATTGGAACCAGGTACTCATGTTCCTATCCATCGACATCTGAAGACAAGTGAGACAGTCATCTGTATAGAGGGCTGTCTGGACTGGATCTTTTATGAAGAACTGCCAGGAGTAGATACTGGTGGACCAGTCCATGATGGTGAAACAGCTGTTGATGAGACTGCATTTGCAGAGGTGGCAAGATTCCGCATCTGCCCTAGAGAACAGAAATATGGCATCCAGATACCCAAAGGTGTATGGCATAGCATCGTAGTCCATGAGCCTTCCACCATCTTTGAAGCGAAGGATGGGGCGTATGGGAAGTGAGGGCTGAGGGCTGATGTCTGAAGGCTGATGGAAGAATGAAAAAGTCTGATAGAAGAAAATTGTAAAATGGAGAAT
>OCTW011555105.1_pt1 | contig 14979 bp, 13 predicted proteins | sample 1539671 | NCBI WGS metagenome assembly OCTW01 (sample SAMN02144230, study PRJEB22623) | gut metagenome | biome: sheep rumen | host: Ovis aries | place: New Zealand
GCTGTGTATCATCGCACGCATAAAGGTCAGCCGCTCGTCGCGGTCGGCAAAGAAGTTGGTGAAATATTCGTAGTCGGCAAACGCCTGCACTGACAGTTCGGCGCACGGGCCTATCTCGTCGTGCCGCATAGGCGATATGTTTAGATGCTTGGTGGTCATTTCGTTTTTGTTTTTATAAACTGTTAGACTGAATCAAATTCATTTCAAACAGTTTCTTAATAGGTTTACACAAGTCCGTATTCCATCGGTCAGCTGGATGCGTTCTGTGTTCATCGGTTACAGGTATTTCTTTTATAAGTAATTAGTCAAATATATTTGACATTTATGTTAATTCACGGATATTCACGTTCTAAAAAAGAAATTGTTGATAATTGCTGTTTAATTGCTGATAATTGCTGTTAAAAGAAAAAAATAATTTCTGGTTAATTCCTGGCCAATTTATGGCAATTCCTGTTAAAAGAAAATGAAAGCTGTTTTTGACCATTAGCTTACCATTGGGTGACCTCTATAATTCGTGTTTCGAATGTATATTTGTTGAATATTCGTGTTGTTCGTGAAATTGTTGGAGGTTTCCATTGGTTTTGCGACTTACATTGTCTTTAACTTCCGCACCAGCGACCAATCCGCTGGCAGCCAGTTGACGCTTTCGATCTCATCCTTGCTGAGCCATTTTGCGGCCTCGTGTTCTTTCAGTTCCAGATGCCCACTCTCCACGTGGCATATGTAGCAATGCATTGTGAGGTGAAACTGAGGATAGTCCCATTCCACCGTCTCCACTAAGTGCTCCACGGCGATGCGCGTCTCCAACTCCTCCCAAATCTCGCGTCGCAAGGCCTCCTCTGCCGTCTCACCCGCCTCGATCTTTCCGCCAGGAAACTCCCAGTAGTCCTTCCATTCGCTGTAACCCCGCTGCGTGGCAAAGATGCGTCCGCACTCATCGTGAATAATAGCTGCAACAACTTCAATCTGTTTCATACAGAACGATAACGGATAAATGTTGGGTTTATTGTTATATTCAGTCAGTGGAATTCAGAGTTGGCCTTTGGAATCTTGCAGTAAGCGGAGTCGGGTGGATTTTGCACCCCGTCGACAGTGTAGATTATCGGCATCTCGGCGCGGCCAATTTCGTTGTCATAGTTCAGGAATCCTGCTAACAGTTGCTTGCTCTTTTTCCACGAGAAACGGTCGTTGACATCTTTGCGTGGGCTGTCGAACGTCGCTTCTGTTACCTTGGAATTTGTGAAATCCACCCACACACTGTAGTCCGTCTGCTCGAAGAAGACAGCGGGAGCCGTTGTGTCGTCTTGCTCAATCTCAAACTCATCACCATCTTGAACCAGTACTACTTTCTGCACACTTTCGCTCCAATGGTAGGATGATGTAAGCTTCTCCTCGCCGAGGATGCGTACTCCCTTGTTCCACATTCGTTGGAATTGGGTGCTCTCCACCGTCAGCGTGAAATCGTAGTGTATTATGCGCAGGAGGTCCATAAACAATTACTCCTTAGGGGGAATTGAGGTGTATTTCTGATTACGGTTTCTCGGTGACTCAGGTATGGTTTGCCATAGTTTATCACCAAGAAGAGGATTTATGTACGTTTTGCGAAGCCACCAAATGCTTTTAACTTTTAAAAAAGAAGCAATCTCTTTGATAGTCCGAGGCTCTTTGCAATAAGCAAGAATAAGTTTCTCTTGGTGAATAATTCTTAGTGACTTTTCTTGTACAGTTTCTTGTACAGTTTCTTGTACAGTTTCTTGTACAGTTTCTTGTGCAGTATTCTGTATATTGTTGTCTTTTAGTTTTGTATCTTGTGCAGTGCTGTCTATGAAATTTTTATTCACTTGGTACATTGTCCATCGGCCTTTGCCATCCGATACCAGGAATTGCCGTTCAACCAGATTTGAAAGCAAATGCCCTGTCTCTAATGAGTTTTGTTCAAGCAATGTCTGGATTGTTCCGTTGTCAATTTCATCTTCAAGCATAGCTGTTGCCAATACTCTTTTTTCGATGGCATTCAGTTGTTCGAATGATTTGCCATATGTGTTTTGGAGTTTGGCTATAATCTCTTCAGGCATCAGGGATACCATCCAGATTTTCAGGTCGACTGTTCTCAGATCGGGGATTTCTTTTATATCAGGTTTACGCCACTGTTCTTGTCTGCAAGCATCCAGTATTGTAGGGAATCCGCTGCCTATATTGTCACCATAGCCGATCATACGGAACATATCCTGCAATCTTGGATTACGTGCAGCGGTATGGTTTCCTTCGTAAATTCTTTCTACAGGTAGTCGGAGGCTGCCAGGATTGGAGAAGTAAAAGAGATTTTCTCGTTTCTCTATACGCAAGACGCCAGTTATCATATAATCGGCGTGAATAATCATATTAGTCACTGCTTCGCGTACGGCGCGGAAGACGGGCGAGTCATCGTTGCGCGCAATTCCATTCAATACAAAGGGCTTGCGGAGATCTGCCGTCAGTTTGCCGACAACTTTATGAAAGAAGTTGTAAAGGTTGTTTTCCCAAGTGCCATCGTAGGTTATGCGGTCGCTCCATCGCTGACCATCGGCAAGGTTGGTCTTGTCGATATAGTCCATCCTGATATTGTCAAGGCGTTCTCGAATTGACAATCCTTTTCCAAACATAAGCAAACCGGCCAAAGTCAGACCCTCTTGTTTCTGCTTTCGGTTGACGGTATAACCTCCAAGGCTCTTCAGGAATTCCTTATCGTCAAGTTGGTTGAATGTGTGTACTTGGTTCCGGATGGCGAACTCATTGCGATAGGCGTGTAGCGATGCGAGGTCGACGTCATCCATAGTATAGTCCTCTATGAGCATTCCGTCGCATCCTTGTTCGTTTGCGTCGCGAAGCATAGCACGCACCTCGGCCTCTATGCAATGATAGTCACCCTCATAGGTTCTTTTGAATGTGCCTTTTAACGGATTCCCGTTGATGTAAACTGGGCGTTGCCGATAATCGGCTTGCGGTATGTCAATCACGACAATATCCTTGTCGTCAACATTAACAGAGTATACGTTTTCGTCTTTCAGTATGTTGACATTGGTCTTGTCGCCGTTGATAGTATTCCAGAAATTCCCGATTACTCTTGCTGTGTCTGATACGCCGACTATGGTGAACCTCTTTTTCACGTCAGGCTCTTTGACATCCTCGTGCACCCCAAGGAGAATGATGCCGCCGTATGTGTTTGCAAACGACGAATAAGTTTCCCATACTGATTTTGGGATGTCTACGCTACACTCTTTGCATTCCAGATGAATGCTTTCGCCGTACAGCAACAATTCTTTTATTTCCTGACCAGTCATCATAGTTTGTTTGTTGGATAACGTATGAAAAGTTTTGGATATTATGTCCAGTAGCTGGTGAAGCCGGTGTTTTTCAGTTTGTCGAGCATCTCTTTTATTTTGGTTGCAGAAATGCTTTTGGTGGTTGACTTGCCATCTTCGGCAGGTGGAATGGAAGCGACAATCTGCTCGTCTGCCAGGACTTTGAGACTGTTGAGTACGTTTTTGGTACGTTCTTCGTCGCCTTCAATGCGGGAGAGGATTTTCATAGATGTCATCTCGTCGAGGCTTTGCCATAACTGCGACTTCTCGTCTAATTTCTTGCGGTTGACGGCATACATCAGGAATTCGTTTCTTGTGCGGTAGGCTATCTTGAAGGGGGTGCCCTCCAGGATGGCGTTCACCTGCGCCAGGTAGGCCAGCACTTGGTCGCACAGCTCTTTATTGTCCTCGTACACGTCGCAGCCTTCGGCGGCATCGCCGATGATGCTGTTGCCTATATAACCGATGTCGTTGCCTAAGCCTTTTTTCAGGCCGCCGTGCAGGTCCACCTCGTTCATCTCGATGGTCATAGCGCGGTCCAGCACCTTGCGGCTGAATGAGAAGGTTGTCTCGTCCATATTCACCGTACCCACCACGAAGAAATTCTGCGGGATAGTTAGGCGTTTGCCGCCTTCGGCCATCTTGTAAGCCTTGCGTTCCTCCGGGGTATTGAATAGTTGGTCAATAAGATTGCCATAGGCATCTGTATCCTCATATTCGATGATGGGGTCGGTTTCGATTATTCCGCTATCACTGAGTTTGCGGCTCTCGATGACCGACAGGTATTCGGCGAAGTATTGTTCCACTGGTGCGAGGTTCATCTCGTCGAGGCAGAGGAAGTAAGGCGTGTTGGGGTCTTTGATGGCTGCTGCCAAGAAACGTAAGAATGGTCCAACCACGAACTTCTCGCCGCTCAGGCGTGACACATAGCCTATCAGCTCGCTACTGTCGTGCCAGTTGGGCTTCACCTGCACCATGCAGAAATTCTTCGGGTGGTTCTTCCCGTATTCAGGGTCGCTCTCCTTCCAGCAAGCCTTTGCCATCTCTCTCACAATCCTGCTCTTTCCCGTTCCCGAAATCCCCGCCAGCAACATAAACGGCTTCGTCCGCAAGGCGGTAAGGTATGGGAGATAATTCTTTTCTAAGGCAAGATTCTCCCTTATCTTTGTTGAGGTTTTCCTTTCAAAAGAATCAAAAAATCCCTTTTTATCATTTCTTTCCATAAAATCAAAAACTGATTGAGGGTTTTCATTGGTAATATTCAAAAATCCATTATTGTCAAATACCAGAACTTTGGAGAAATTGTTAATGTAGTTTTTAACTATATCATTATTGTTGGTTGCATCTTCCTTGAATATTGCTTTGTAGGCTTCTTTGTAAGTGCAGTTTGGATGAGTTCTTGTATACCTATATAATTCAAATAATACATAGGTTGGGCACTCAATATTATTAAATCCATCTCTCCCTGTATAAGGATTTGGTACATAATATCGCGTTATCCACAATTCTAGATACGATTTTGCTTCGTCTTCATTGATATCATGGTCGAATCTTGGATAAAAATAGCCATCTTCGGCTTCGCAATATAATCCTAATTGACAGGCTAGTTGGTAGGGCGTCCTGAAAAATTCCGGACCCCATATGCTTGACTGCATTATTGTGCGAAATCTATCTGCTGGCATAACAGAATGTGGCATAGAATTAACTAATTCTACAACCGTTTTTGTGGTGCCATTTCTCCATCTACAAATAATATCTGCCATATTTTACGGGATTAAACTCCAAATTTGGTGATGTCTAGTTGCTTTAATATAGCAATGAGGACATCGACAACAATACTGTTCCCCGCTTCTTGGTACATTGCAGTATCTGATACTACAATTTTAAAGCTATCCCTAAACCCCATTAACCTTAGGCACTCACGAGGTGTTAATTTTCGAATTCTACCCTTATGTGTCACATAGTTATCAACTCCCGCCCGGTGCATCTTATGCATGGATTGCAATAAAGGCCTTGCTATCTCTAAATCTGTTTCTGTTGATGTCTTAAAGTTCTTTGTCCCACCAGCCAAAACATATTTAGCCACCTTCTCTGAAAGGTAGTATTTTTCTTCAACATCTTTAACATCGAAAACAAATTCATCAAATGATTCGTCTGATGGGGTCAATAACGAATCTGGATGATAAACAAAATCTCCGTGCCAGTTAAATTGTTGATTTCTCTTTTGGCATAATTGGATGTCACCATTTATTTGAGTGTAGCTCTTGACTCTGTTTTTGTGACTTGTGACAAACTTCACTCCCTTTTCCTTTAGAAAATATTTTGTGTCTATGTAATCTTCCAGGAAATCATACATTTTATACTCAAGTGGTATCGGTGCAGGGTATTCGAATGCTGTCTTTTTTTTGAATCCGAGACAGTAAAGTCGTTCGCGATGTTGTGGTATGCCATAATCTTTACTGTTAAGAACGCGGAAGTGTACATCGTACCCGAGCTCTTTAAAGATAGTGTATATTACTTTCCAAGTTTTTCCCTTGTCATGATTAAGTAATCCTTGAACGTTCTCGAAAAGAAATAGTTTGGGTTTGGTTTCTTTAATGACTCTTGCAAAATCGTAAAACAATGTACCTCGTGCATCCTCGAAGCCAAATCTTTTTCCGACCATAGAGAATGCCTGGCATGGGGCTCCTCCTATCACGAAATCAACCATACCCTTATATGGTTTTGCATTAAATTCTCGAATATCCGTAAACCACCTGTCTTCTGTAATATTATAATTAGCAAAATAACTTTTCTTACAATTAACATCAATATCTCCTGCAAAAACAATTTCATGCCGAAGGTTTAACCTTTGAAAAGCATGTTCAATGGCACCTATTCCACTAAATAAAGTCCCGATACGAACGACTTTATTTGGTTGGCTAAACTCCATTGTTCTCCAGTCTGTATTAGAAATCTTACTCGGCGCAATAACAATATCCTCAACTTTTGCCGCCTTATCTTTCACAATTTTTCTTACAGCAGATATTTTCCTTGACGTTTGTAATATGTCTTTTTCTACGGTTGGCATATATATTATTTATTGTTCATTTTCCACATTTGCAAGGGGTCTAAGATTCTTTAGGCAGAATCCTTACGAAAGTCCTCCGCAACCTGTGAACAAATCTATAAATGTATATTTCTTCTTGGGCATTATTCTTCAACTTTTTCTTTTACAAGAATATCGTATAATACAAGGTCTTTATTCCCTTTAAGAGTTAAAGCATCTCTGTTTTCTTGATAGTACCCTCGGACAAATGGATCTATGGTCTCGTCGAAAACGGCATTCTCGTATGCTATCTTAAGGTCTATGCAGGACTCCTTGGCGGTTTTCCCTGATAGGAATGATGATATGAAAGTCATGGCGATGTTTGCGGTAGTGTCATCTATGCCAATGGGACACTGAGCGACATCGGTGTAGCCAACAAATGTAAGGGCATTATTTCTAATTAGCGCATCTGCCAATGTCGTCCCATTAAAGCAAGAGAATGTGTACACTAATGCGTTTGAGAAAAGATAGTAATTGCTTGTTGTTGTCACTATTGGTTCACCACCAATTTCAAAAGAGTCGTTTCCTCCGTGGCCATACCAAAAACACAAAAAAGCATTTTGATTGATAGAAACCATTTTTTCAACTAGTGTGTCTTTTGTAAGAGAGCCCGACAGATAAACATTGTGGGAGAGACTAATGTCTCTATGTTCGGCACAAAAATCGCGCAACAGCAAATCGGTATTGTTTTTGAGAATAGTACACAATTCCGAAATGTTACAATTCTCCGAATCGTCGGCGAGAGTCACAGCTGTCAGTTTCATTTATGCAAATTGTTTGTAAACAACTCTGTTGCAAGTCTTAATATCCCACGGGCTGTTTCTTTTCCGAAATCATCTTGCCTCCGGATGGAGTCAAGAATGTCATTCAATGTATACGTTTTATCACCAGACCGCATGTATGGTCGTTTCCGTTTTTCATCATCTTGTTTCAGAATCCATTTCTCCATTACAGAGCGTATATCATTCTGGATTCTATCATATGCACTGTGAATTGCGTTGACCAATGAGTCTGTGTCTGTATCTTTAGGAACACAACTGAATGCATTCCCTTTGAACATCTTATTGGCTTCAGTCGCATCAATACTGGCTCCTGTGAAAACGATAACCGGTACTAATACGGAAATATCCTCAATATCTTTCAAGACATCATTACCCTGAAGAGTACTGCTATTGAATTTCCAATCAAGAATAACGACAATATTTTTATCGATATTGTCCTTTAGGTACTCCAAACCTTCTGCCGGTTTCTCGAAATAGTGGATTTCATCAACTTGATCACTGATGTCATCAAGAAAAGCGTCTTCCTGCATTTTCTTATCATCGTCAATATAGACAATGGTCAGGTTCATTTTCTCCTCCATATCTTAATGTATTAGCGGAATGACAATTTTGAACGTGGCACCCGTTGGTTTGAATTCATTGGGTTCAAGCGTAATGGTGCCTTTTATTGAATTTAATCGGGTACGCACAATGTATAGCCCCAAACCTGCACCACCTAAATCAGCAGTTGTCGTATAGAACACGTCAAAAATCCTATCACGGCTTTCGTCAGGAATTCCGGGACCATTATCGGAAAACAACATGACAAGGCAGTCGTTCTCTCTATATACTGAACAATTAATTCTCTTGTCTTGAGCGTTACGTAATGCCTTCACAGAATTGTCTATAAGGTTTCCAAACATATCTTGGAATGCTTTTTTATTGTAGGACAATTCAAAATCGTCCTCTACCACATATTCTGCTTTTATATTTTCTTCCTCGAACAAATAATGGTATCTTTCCTCGAACAATTCAGTTATGGCATCTTTTACACCAAAGAATTCGAATGTCGAGTCGTCTTCCGCATAGCTCAGCATGAAATTCATCGCTTTAGAGAGATTATTCATCTCATCGAATATGCGTTGTGCATGCTTTACAGATTTGTCCTGTTTTTGTCCAAGGGGTATCCATTTAGCCACGAACTCAGCCGAACGTTTAATGATGCCGATAGAAATTCTAAGAATATGAGATATCTGACCCGCGTATGCCTGTAAAGACACCAAGCTGAACATAATGTTTTCTTGCTGCCGTTTGTCCTCCTCCATTCGTTCATAATCCTTGCTGGAAGCAGAAACATTCTGTTTTATTTCTCCTAGCCGATTCGTGATGTCATTCAATTCCGACTCTACTTCAGGCGAAGCAAAAAAGGATTGCTGTTTTATGCGTTTTATTTTCTGTTTAATATCTTCTATATCAGAGTCAGCTTTTTTCAGTCTTTCGGCATTTTCTTTTTTCTTGTCATCTTTTTGGTGCTTCAGGTAAAGTTCAATCTGGTGTATCTGATTGATAACAAAATCTTTCAAACTTGACCATTCTTTAGTGTCAACAAAGTCTTGTCTGTTAGTCGAGTCTTTTATTTCGGGATTTAGCTCGTCTTTAATATCTACCCATCCAATAATATCTCTAGTGCTCAGTCTTTCAAAGAAGCCTGACCAACGTCGTTTGTCAATCCCAAAAAGATCTTTCTGTTCATCCCTACTGGCCTTATATTCGGCAAAAGGAGTTGCTATTATACCGTCTCTGTAGACCTTAATGCCGTCGATACGGTCATCTTTCGTGAAGTTTTTCTTGCCTTCCTGATCGTAATAATAGATTGTAAAGCCTATGGGACCAAAAATCTCGGCTTCCTTTTCTTTTACAACAAGACGACCCTTGTCTTCCTCAAGATACTCTTGGTAATACTTCTGTTTACCAGCATCGAATCTATATTTTAAAGCATACGACAATGTGGCCTTTGCCAAAACTAAACTTTCTACTGGTCTGTTATCGTATGCTTTATATTCCGGAACGTGGAACTTGATATCAAAAGGATACTTTACATTCAACGTTGGCCTGACTATTTTTGATAACTCACGATATGCACGTATGACATCCCTTTCGAGCCATACATCATTCAAGGAAGAGATTTCCAAAATTGTTCCTTGAACATTTTCATCGCCCGGTTCAGTCCAGTATTTATTGTCAATATCAGTGAACAGTTTTTGTTCTTCCTTGTTCTCGTCAAAATTCAACTTAAGCTGTCGGTCTTCCTCCTCAGAGTATTTCGTCCAATCTGTTTCCAAACAATGCCATACCGAAGACCCCTTCTTCTTTGTCCTCATCACCAACTTCCCTCCAAGTTTGTCTACAGCAAAGCGACCAACTCCTTTCTTGCCTGCCACTACACGATTATAGGGCTCTGGTGATGTTTTTTTTCTTCGTTTGCTGCTAGTACCAATAACCATCCACTTGTCACGAATATCCTCAAATGTCATACCCAATCCATCATCTCTGATAATAATTCTGCTTTTGTCAGACAAAGGATTAAGAGACTCAAATGTAATATCCACCTTTTCAGCATTGGCATCATAACAGTTCTTTACAAGCTCAAACAAAGCCGTGATTCTGTCTGTTATCAACTCCCGGCCTAGCAGGCGGAAAGTGCTTACATCAAATTTGAAATGCAATATTGAAGGGTTATTGTTCTCCATACTCTAGTATTTTTTCAAAAACAGCATTTGCCAACAATGGTGGAACTGCATTCCCAATCTGCTGCTGAATATGCATTAAACTTCCTTTAAATATAAAATTATCTGGGAAACTTTGAAGGCGAGCTGCCTCTCGCACAGAAAGTCCTCTGTCTTGAAATGGGTGAATGAGCATGTTTTTACGATAGTTCGATATTACCACTGATGGTTTATCGGCCTCAAGTCTCTTGTATATTCCGCTGTGACACTGATTCCTATCCTTGTAGTTTTTCATTAAATCTTCCGGAATGGCTTGCCAGTTCTGCCCTTGCTTAATATATTTGTACCGCTCAATAACATAATCGGCATTGCGTGATACATAATTTTGTTTAGCTTTTCGCGATCCATGTCGCATGAGTTTTGCATACTCGCTGGCTTTTGATAAAGGTATTCTATAGGATAGAGTGTCATTATGTTGTCCATTGTCAAGCTCCGGCAAATCACTTATTGCATCATCAACGGTATAGACTCTGGCGATGGGGTCTGGGAACTGGAACAATATACCATTCCGATTACCCACCATAATGAAACGGCTTCTATGCTGAGGAACACCATAGTTTGAAGCTGTAAGTAGCGTATCGTTAACCGTATAGCCTAAGTCCTCAAAACATTTTTTTACTTTGTCTCGGAGATGTCCATTTTCAAACCTCAAGAAACCCTCAACATTCTCAAATAGAAACCATTCTGGCCGTAATGCAGACACAAACCTAACAAACTCCTCGAATAAGCTATTGTTGGGGTTCTGCATATTGCGAGTCATCGTGTTAGACAGTGAAAAACCCTGACAAGGTGGACCTCCAAATACAACCAGTTGGTCATCGTTATTTAAGTGAGGAATATGAGCAAGAGGATCCACATTGTGAATATCATCGCAGATTATGGGTGTATTTCTATGGTTGTACCTATATGTTGCCGCTGCACTTTTATCTTTTTCTACGGCAAAGGCAATATGAATGCCTGCCATCTCTGCACCTAAACTGAGACCGCCCGCACCACAAAATATGTCAACGCCGTATAGCATTTTCTAAATCATTTATTAATATAAAAAATCATTTATTTAAATTGAAACATTGCAAAATGAACTGTTTTAGCGGCTCCAAATACTCCGCATCCAGATTCCAGTGCTGGGTGTTCTCGTAGTTGCGGTTGGGGTCCTTGATAAGTTCTTTTTCTCTTTTCGTTGTTCCAAGCAACGCCTCGAGATAACCGTATATCTTGGTTTTCTTGGCGGGGGTGGTGAGGGGTGGCGGTGTCCTTCCTGGGATTTCCTGCTGCACGAGTTCGTCCTCATAGTGCTGCCAGCAGTCGAAGATAGGTTGGTTGTTGGGGTTGATGATATGCTCTAATAGGTCTTCTAATGTGCCTGCATTTTTATTGTTGGGCAGGAGGAAGAGTTCAAACTCGACTCCATATTTGTCACGAATGGATAGTAGTTCTTTGCGGCGAGCCTCGATATCATCATCGGCATCAAAAATGACGAGGTTTGTGGTGCCATAGTCCATACCTTCTTTAAGAGTGTTTATTCCGTTTTCGCTGAAAAGTTTCTGGTAACCACCGGTTTTGTCACCCTTTATTGGAAGGGTAATGCTGCCATCGGGCGCATTCTCGTGAAACAAGTGGCGATAGTAGTCCTCAAAGAACTTCTTGTCGGCCGTACCTTCTACGATTATTTGGAATTTATTCATTACAACACCCTCCCCCTTAGCTCTACATCATTTTCGCAAGCGCCAGACAGACCGTCGTAGGTGTACTTATATGCTTGATGTCCTTTTTTTACCGTCTTCGCAATTGTGTATAAGCGCATTTCTTGCTGATATTCTTGATGCTCGGTCAACATCAAGTTGAGTTTTTGAAGTGTCTCCTTGCTATGAGTGGTGACAAAGATCTGTTTGTTGGTTCCTACTGCAAGTGCAAAGATGGCTTCCCAGAGTTTCTTATAAGCAGAATAATGGAGGCCGTTCTCAATTTCGTCAATCAAAAGAATGTTGTTCGCCGGGTTGGCTGACGCTGCAACGATGTTTAAGTATCGTCGCAGACCGTCGCCTTGCATATTGACTGTTAACAGTTGGTCGATGCCGTCCAATCCGATGTAAGCAACGTTGTTTAGTATTTCCAATGTTGTTATTCGGCTGTCGAAATATTGGAGCCGTTCTGTTACTATGTCTTTTCTTTTTCGTTTTGCCAGTTCAACCAAGTCATTGGCGGGATTGCCTGCCGCCAAATCCGACGATATGAATGCTACACTATTCTTTTCAAGATAGCCTTCTGCCAATCTCTTGTTTGAAATCATTCCTTGCGGATTGATAGTTAAGCTACATTCATAGCTTTTTTTATTTTGGCCGGATTCTATGTCGAAGGCCATCTTTAGTGTATTTAGAAATGTCTTGGTTTCTGAGGTTGGAATATGACCATTTTGTTCGCTGACCTGTGATTTCTCATCGAACATATAGGTCATTTCCAATGTGAGATGGCGTTTGGTTTCATCGAATAATTCAGCGGCTACATCAGGCTTCGTTTTCAGGTCGTAGTTGTGAAACAGGTATCCTAAGTCTGCAAAATTGCTGAAACTACGTGACCGAATTGCATTAATGGTTTGGGGTAGGTCGGGATTCGACATACCCATAAGCAGAAGGATGCATTCAAGCACAGAACTTTTGCCGGAACTATTTTGTCCGAGAAAGACGTTTACACGCGAAAAATCGTCAATCTCCAAATGATTGATCCCTCTGAATTTATTGATTTTGATATTTTTAAATCCGTCCATTGCGATCGCTTGTTTATATTACACGCAAATGCAAAAGTACGATTTTTTTTTTATTTGACAAAATATATCGTTGCATTCATTCAAAATGAATGAATATCAGTATTATAGTGTACGCGATGCCAAAATAGCAATATTGAAATCGGATGCATAAAATTTCTTTTTAGAAAAAAAGCACCGCGACGCGGTGCTTTTTTTGTACCCCCTGGGGGAATCGAACCCTCATTTAAAGTTTAGGAAACTTCCGTTCTATCCGTTGAACTAAGGAGGCAGTTTTTGATTGCGTAATTGCGTTAGTGTGTTAATTCGTTAATGTGTTAGTGCGTTAATGTGTTATTGCGTTGTTTTGATTGCGTTAGAGCGTTAGTGTGTTAATGCGTTAATGTGTGAATGTGTTTGATTTGCTAATGCATTTTGATTTATTTAACGCAGTTGGTGGGCGATTATTGCACGGAAGGGATTTTTTTTATTGCTTCGCTTGCTGGGATGCGCTCGATGGTGTCGTCGGCGTTGCAAATCACTATGTCCTGTCCGTGCAGGGCCTTCTCTTCCAGCATCCGCCGTTCGGCAAGGGCCAATCCATATTGCAGTTTTTCGGTTAGTATTTGTGCATCCTTATCTGACATAACTCCTTATCTTGTTGTATATTTCCTCGTCGTAGATTGTCGATGCCAGCTGTTTGCCTCCACGGGCAACGGCGATGCGCGGCGTCGCGCTGTTGTCGTAGAGCATCCAGTAGTCCACTTCGGGGGAATACAGATTAAACAAATTGGAAATACCCGACACGTAGCGTCGGCGGGTCGTCGACACAGGTATGTCGTGACCGCCGTTGCGGACGCGCTCGGCCACGCGCTGCAGGGCCAGCTCGGGCGTGCGAAGCCAGAAAAACAGCAGCGTCACCATATAGCCCATCGACTGTGCCTGGCGCACCAGGTTGATGTACGACCGTGTTGCCAGCGTTGTCTCGATGGCGAACGACTCTTCGCGCCCCAGCAGTTCGCGAATGCGTTTAAGCATCAGCTTGCCGGCCTCGATTGATGTGCTGTTGGGGTTGAAAGGGGAGAGGCCACGGGCTATCTCGTCGGCGTTGACAAACTCCTTGCATTCAAGAATCTCGGGCAATATGGTGTATGAAGCCGTCGTCTTGCCGGCCCCGTTGCACCCTGCTATTATGTAGAGATTCTTATTCATTAACGCATTCTTACAGTTTGCGCTTAATTTCGATGACTTCATAGGCTTCGACGATGTCGCCGACCTTGATGTCGTTGAAATTCTCGATGTTAAGGCCGCAGTCCTGACCGCTGACAACCTCTTTGACGTCGTCCTTGAAACGCTTCAGCGAAGCCAGCTTGCCGGTATATACCACGATGCCGTCGCGGATGACGCGCACATTGCTGGTGCGGCTGATCTTGCCGTCGAGGCACATACAGCCGGCAATGGTACCCACCTTGCTGATTTTAAAGGTTTCGCGGATCTCAAGGTTGGCCACAATCTTCTCCTGCTTCTCGGGCGAAAGCATACCTTCGATAGCGTCTTTCAGCTCGTTGATGGCATCGTAGATGATGCTGTAGAGGCGAATGTCGATATGCTCGGTTTCGGCCATCTTGCGTGCTCCCACCGAGGGGCGCACCTGGAAGCCGATGATGATAGCGTCGCTCGATTCGGCCAGCAGCACGTCGTTCTCGGTAATCTGTCCCACAGCCTTGTGGATGACGTTGACCTGAACCTCGTCGGTCGACAGCTTGAGCAGCGAGTCGCTGAGGGCCTCGACCGAACCGTCCACGTCGGCCTTGACGATGATGTTCAGTTCCTTGAAGTTGCCCAGCGCGATGCGGCGGCCAATCTCGTCGAGGGTCATATGCTTCTGTGTGCGCAAACCCAGTTCGCGCTGCAGCTGCGTGCGGCGGTTGGCGATGTCCTTGGCCTCCTTCTCGTTCTCAGTCACGTTGAAGGTGTCGCCGGCCTGGCAGGCGCCGGTAAGGCCCAGCAGCAGCACGGGCTGCGACGGACCTGCCGACATAACCTCCTGGTTACGCTCGTTGTACATAGCGCGGACGCGGCCGCTGATGGCACCGGCCACGATGGGGTCGCCCTTGCGGATGGTGCCGTCCTCGACAAGGATTTTGGCCACATAGCCGCGACCCTTGTCCAGCGAACTCTCGATGACGGTACCCTTGGCGCGCTTGTTGGGATTGCCTTTCAGCTCCATAATATCGGCCTGAAGGATAACCTTTTCCAGCAG
>OCTW013388339.1_pt1 | contig 14977 bp, 10 predicted proteins | sample 1539671 | NCBI WGS metagenome assembly OCTW01 (sample SAMN02144230, study PRJEB22623) | gut metagenome | biome: sheep rumen | host: Ovis aries | place: New Zealand
AGTGGTATAGGCAATCTTGCCTGCAAAGGGAATGTCCTGCCTGATATGACGAGATATATCTATCCTTCCTTTTACATTGGCATCATTATACCTTCGCGCCTGATACTCCCTATACATCCCTTGTTGCATCGCCCGTTTCAAGAACGTCGGGAACAGGTAAATAAGGAAGTCAAAAATACTCTCTTCGTCAGAGTTGAATTGCAAATCAAACAGATTGATGGCAAATACCTTTCTGAGCATGTAGTGCAGGAAGTAGTCATTCCTATCCTGAGCAAAGCGAGAACTGATGCTAACCTTTGTATCGCCACAGCCGATAAAGCCCATGATGTTGCCAGTAACAATCTTTTCATCCTTCACCTCAAAGATATGAGCATCGCCAATCTTATCCCCATAGACATCCAAGTCTTGTGGGAATATCAACAAATTGGGATGCTCCTTCCGGCATAGGTCAGCAATAGAAGGCTCTGTCAACTTCTTGAGTGTGTCAAGATGGCAAAGTTCCTTCTCTGTCAAACGCCATTCAGAGTTGTCCTTTGTCTGTATGGGCAGGCTACTCATTTAGACTCTTCTTGTTATATGCGTCGTGTAACTTCTCTAACAATTCTTTCGCCCTACGATTGCCACGTAGATACTCAAAGAGCAAGCCTTTCAGATGGTTCTCCCATAGGCAATCGAAAGGATTGGTTTTATCTTGATAGTCAAGATACTTTCTGAAGTAAGCAGCACCTATTTGATAAGCCTCATCCAATCCCTCTGTCTCTATGATAGCTTTATTCAAATTGAACATTCTCGACTTGATTTCATCTTTGACGAGCGCAAACTCAGGATCTTGCTCTATCATGTTCGTATAACTCTCCTCTGCTGTCACTTCCTGCCAAGCAAAACGGCGACGCATGGCAAAGTCCATACTTTCCACAGAGCGGTCAATGTCGTTCATCGTGCCGATGATATAGACGTTCTCTGGAACATAGAAACCTTTTTTAAACACATCACCATCTTCTATCATATTCTGATACTGGGTGTTCACTTTGCCCTTCTCGCCTCGATAGCCAGGATCGATAGAGAAGAATAGTTCGCCAAAGATCTTTGAGATTTCGCCACGATTGATCTCATCAATGATGAAGACATGTGGTGTATTATCTTCAATTATATTGCTATCATTAATTAAATTGTAGTTATTTGTAAGGTATGTTATGATTCCTTGATAATACCCTTTCCACCATTTGAATGTAGGTATGCCAGAATATTCTGCTCTAAGGTCTTTCTTGGTTATGACACCACTTTCTTTTAATTCTTTGCCTGTGTGCAATCGCAGATTTCCCCTTGCGCTACGGCTTAATCCAAATTGTTTCCCTGTAGGAGTTTCTAATAACAAGATTTCTTCACCAACGGAATCAAATAGTTTATCTATGCATTCATCGAAGTTAGTCGTATCACGAATATTCAATGCTTCAGCGCAAAACTCCTTAAATGCACCATCTTTCCGTTCAAAACCTACAACATTATCGTGGTTAATTGGCCTCAATCCCTCTACAAAGTCCGTATAGTCATACGATGGATGGAACTGCACGAAGCCAATTTCTGCCCCCATAGCTTTTGCAATCTCTTTCGCCATGTAGGTCTTTCCCGTTCCAGGTGCACCTGTCAAAATCAGATTCTTGTTTGCTTCTAACAAATCAATATACTTATCTATCTTCATCATAGCTCTTTCTTTATATATTGTTTCTATCATCTTATTATACTCATCGAAAAAACTAATAATATTTTCATTGGGAACTTGACCATCAAACAGACCTAAGTCCTTTATCGCGAAAGAAACATTTTTTTGGCTCCTCTCTCCTGTATCAGGATTGTAATATAGCATATACAGATTCTCTATATGAGATCCATGCCAATCTGCCATGATATTCACTCCTGTACCTTGCCAATTTAAATAGGTACCTCGACTCTGATAATTAGCACCATAAACATTAATGCATATTTGACCATTCTGGTATTTATCCCATCCGTTAATTTGAGATTGAATCGCCTGACCGTTATAGCCTTGGCCACTTGATTTGAAATTATTCCCCTCCACTAAAGGCTTAATGTATTTCTCGTAGCCAATAGAAGAATCAGAATAATCGTTCGCAATGTGCTCCAAATGTGCTACAAAATATTCCAAAAGATGTTTAAATCTTTGATATTCTTCTTCTCTATATCTCATAATTATCTACAATTCAAAATATTGTGCAACATGGTCACTAATCTCTTTGTCCCACTCGCAGAGTGCATACGACTTGAAGGCCACATTTGAGAAAGTATAGTCAAGAAAGAAAGGCGAATTCTCATTAAACCTGTGGTAATAGGTAGCCCTGCTTTCCTTACCTAACAGCTCTCCTGTTTTTTGGTGATAAGCACTAACATAGCCCATACCTTCCAGAAAGCTGAATATAGTCTCAATGCTATATTGCTTTGTCTCGCCAGCCTGTCCTTTATAACAGTTCATGTCGCCAGAGATAACAGCAGGAAACTTCTTCAAGTATGGAGCATATTCTTGCAATGTTTCCATTGCAATCTGTGGATAATCTTTCGGAGCATTATTATCAGTTCTTGTAGGCCATGCAGCCATGATTAACTTATCATCAATGATGACAGGAAGGAAATACTGATGATTGGGGTTATACCATTGTGGGACTTCAGCTTTCATTCCCGATTTCCAAATAACGCCAAGCCCTTTGAAGTCATAATTACCCATCCATTCCATTCTATACCCTTCTGGAACCTTTACTTGAGAAGGACAAGCCACTTCTGGAAGAATAAAGACATCTGCATTGAACTGCATGATTTTGTCTATCTTTTCCTGCGTAGAACGATTTATATTATATGACAATATTTTCATAATTAACTATTTTTTTTCTGCATCAACTACATACTCGAATCAAGGGACGTTCCCCTATCTTGCCTCACATTAGTACGAAACTCTTCTTTTTTCATATATATTGATGCGTTTATTCCTTATTAGTAGAAATCTATTTTTATAGGCGTTTCGAGTGCAAATATAATAAATTTGTTGCAAGAAAACAAATGTTTTCACATTAATCAACGTAAAAAGCATAAAAAGGACGAGGAATTTGGTACCGTCCTTTCAAAATTGCGATAAGGCTTATTCTTTAATTTCTGTGTCTTCTCACAATAGTAGTCGAACTAAGGAATCTGCAACCATCGGGAGCAAATTCCCCTCCACGCGACTCTTTGGAGTGTGGAGCAAGGTAGTTTTCGGGTTACGAAAACACAACCTTGCTTCCACCCGAACAACATTTTCTGTGGCTCGCCGCTTTCAGCGTTGAAATCTTCCCCGTTGCTCATCTGCCTGGTTTTATCATTTTTTCTCCTTACCTCTGTTCACGTAGAACAGTACTGAAAATGTGCTTCTGCTCATGTTTCTTACTCGTTTTTAAATTCCGGCTGCAAAACTACAATCTTTTCCTGGTTCTGTCGCTATGCAAAATATAGCAGTTTGCGGAATCAGAAACGGGTGGTGGGAGGTGCGTTGTTATGCCCTATATTGCCTATCCGATTAACGAAGTTTAACTGGCTCCTAAGACCGTCTCGCGGGTTCTTGCTCTAGCAAGCGGCAAAGCCGAGTCCGGATAAGAGACCTAACTACTTCTTTATTCCTCCCAAATTTGTACATCCCTGCATTATAGCCGCCCCTTATCAAGGGGCTCTAAATCCCCGTCTTGCCTTTTATTTACGGTCATTCTGCGTTAATTCTCCAAAATTGCTTTCCTAAGTCAACCTTTTTTCGTAACTTTGCGCCTTCAGCGCGAAGTTTTTCGCTTTGCTCAAGGAAACTTCTCTGTCTCAGCAATAAAAATAAAACGAATTTTATTTTGTATTGCACTCGACTTTTCGTAACTTTGCCCTCGCAATCCGAAAGGAGCGCAAGACATATTGCTCAATAGTCTCACAATCACCACCACGAGAAAACGAGCAAACACTTATTATTGGGACTGCCCCAACAAGGTGCAGATTTCCCCATATATAAGTGTGGCTTGTGGTGAGCCGTGAGACGTATGGCGAAAGTCTGCGCCTTTTTTGTGTGCGACACAGAGTATTCACAAAAAAACACCAAAAGACGATGAAGGACAGGTTTGTAATGGTTTGCTTGACACTACTACTGGTAAGTTCAGCAGCAGTTGCACAAAACCTGAGCATGTTCAAGATGCTCAGCGATTCGGTTTATCTGACAGATGCGAAGTATCACGCGCTGAACAAGTACCAAAAAGACGCCACCATCTTTATGGACATGGTGGCAGACACGCATCCCTATTATGTGAAGGCTGAACGTAGGGCTGAATGGATGGCCAAGAAACCTGCACTTATAAAGCAATGTAAAAGCATTGAGACGGACGAGGCTTTTGCCGATGCACTCATCGCTGTCTTGGGGCCTTTACGCGACAAGCATACAGATGTGACAACGCCGAAACGTCTGCAAGAGCAGAGGGACAGTGCCAGGCAAAAAGCCTTATCATCAGGTGCCGGTGCAGCGGACAGAGCGCACATCATGCGGCCTCATGCCTCTCACTATGACTATCAGATATTTCCAGACGCGGGCATCTGTTATTTGCAGTTCAACAAATGTGCAGATGCTGCCGACTTTCCCTTTTACAATTTCCTCGACAAGATGTTTGCCGATATGGAAGCGGGAGGCATCAGGACGCTTGTTGTTGATGTGCAATATAACAGTGGTGGAAGCAGCCGTCTTTGCGACCAGTTGTTCATGCACCTGTATCCGCTCGACAAGATGAAATTCTTCACGTCCTACCTGCGTTTCTCCGACTTGATGGCAGCGTTCAATCCAAAAATTGCTGAAGCCAAAAAGAAATGGGAGAACGATGGACACAAGGATGAACTCTACCAGATGCCTGCGCCTAAGATTCCCGCCAACTTTCAGCAGCCAGAACTATACAAAGGACAAGTGGTGTTCGTCATGGGCAAAAGAACCTTCAGCAGTGCAGGAATGTTGCTGACCAATGCCCGCGACCACCATGTAGGAACCATCATCGGCTGCGTCTCCACCTTCTCGCCTTCTCATTACGGCGAGGTACTTCCTTTTCGCCTGCCCAACACTGAAATCATTGGCAGCATATCGACAAAATACTTTGCCCGCCCTGATGCTACGGCAGACGATGAACGCTATTTGCGTCCCGACGTGGAGATAGACCTTGAGGACGAGGATGCAGCGTGGAGTTATATCGTGAAGAAGTATGGTGCTTCAAGTCATCATGCCCTTACAGACACAACAGGTTGCAATCCCGGTTGGCTCTGGGAAATCAGCGGCAACGGATTGCAGCAGAAGTCGTATCTCTTCGGCACCTGTCACGGCGAAGGACACAACTTCACTCGCGAGGAGTTACTCGGCATCAGCGGTCTGGACGACGCGTTGAACAACGTGAAGGCAGTGCTTTTCGAAGGGGGCATGAACACAGAGATTTCCAAGGCCAACTCAGCTGCTATCATCTCCGAAGTGGAGAACACCATGAAGAAATTGAAGCATCCAGGAGCGGAGTATATGATGCCGGAGGGAACATACTACAAGCCACTCTTCGACACCGTGGCGCATTTCAACGAGGTCAACAAGTTCCTATACTACAAGATGAATCAGAGGACGACAACGACCACGAAATCCAAGGTCTTGACCAGCCTTGCTTTTGCAGTTGCCGCCTGCTTGATGGCTATTCACTCCACAAAAGGATTCCATGTGTGGGCGTGATGGCGCTCCGAGAACTCATTCCTTCAGCAAATGGCTGAAGAAGTCGTCGAGGTCTTTGTCAAGACCAGCCATCAGTTCGCTGTCAATAATCACCGTGTCGTCGTCAACGACGTAGAGCTCGCCTACGTGCTCGCGGTCGTCGTCTTCAAGCACAAAGGAGTAGGGCTTCAGCAGCCCCATATCCTCGACAACCTTCTTCTGCTTGTCGATAGCGCGGCGGACGATAGGCACAATCTCCTCATAGAAGTTGTCGTCCTTGTTGTCAATCCATTGCTCCACGACGCAGCGCGTCACCTCGCGGTCGTCATCGTCGAAAACCATCAGCTCGCCCGTCTCCTGAGTCACGCGGATGTGGATGTCGGTGAGCAGCGGCGTCTCACGGGTTGGTGGAAACTTCTCGGCGGTCTTTTTGATGGCGCGCTCAATCTGCTGTAGGGTCTGTTCTGTAGCCTTCATGCTTCTAATGGTGTTTTATTTGGCGGCAAAAGTAGCAAAAAGATTTGTAACTGCAAACGATTACGAATATTTTTTGAAAAAAAAAACTCTTGCGGCGTGGGTTATTCATAAAAAATAAGTATCTTTGCAAGTGCAAACTACGTCTTTGTGCTATAGGTACTAATCTATGAGTAACGACATACGTCATTCGGGTATTGTAGAAAGCGTGGAGGGTGGCACGGTGCATGTGCGTATCCTCCAGACATCGGCGTGCGCTGCCTGCAAGGTGGCCAGCCATTGTAACGCCTCTGAGGCCAAGGAGAAAATCATTGCTGTTGACTGCGCTGATAGCGCAGTTTACCGGACTGGACAGGCGGTGGTGGTGTCAGCCTCGCGCGACGTTGCCGGGCGCGCGCTACTGCTGGGTTTCGGCCTGCCCTTCGTGGTGCTCGTGGGCGTGCTCGTGGTGACGCTGCTGCTGACGGGCGACGAGGGCGTCAGTGCGCTCGCGGGGCTGGCGGCCCTGGTGCCCTACTACGGGCTGCTGTGGCTGCTGCGCGGCAGGATTGCCCGCCGCGTGGCGTTCCGGGTGGAGCCTCAAGACAACAACTAAAACAAATCAAGTAGATGGACATAAATAGTTTATATAAATTTTTGAATAATTCATGTTTAATTCGTGATAATTCGTGTTTGTCTTTTAAACATGAATTTCCGTGCGCTCGGCTTTGCCGCTTGCTACCAAAGGGACGCAAGAATTAAGCACGAATTATTCATCAATTAATTATGTGCAATTAATTTAGAAGAATAACTTATAACAAAACAAAACATTTATGGATTTTATCTGGATTGCAGTGATTGTGCTTGGAGCCATCGGCCTGATAGCAGCGTTGGTGCTGTTTGCCGCCTCCAAGAAATTTGCTGTTTATGAAGACCCCCGCATCGCCCAGGTTACTGAGCTGCTGCCCGGTGCCAACTGCGGCGGCTGCGGCTTTGCCGGCTGCGGGGGTATGGCCGACGCCCTTGTCAAGGGTGCCGACGCCGGCAGCCTGGAGGGGCTGAACTGCCCCGTTGGCGGTGCCGACGTCATGGGCCAGGTGGCCGACCTGCTGGGCATGGTTATTGCCAATGGCGAGCCCAAGGTGGCCGTAGTGAGATGTAATGGCACTTGCGCCAACAGGCCCAAGATTGCCGAGTATGCCGGATTGCGCACCTGTGCGGCCATGAACGCCTGCGGCGCCGGCGAAACAGCCTGCGGCTTTGGCTGCCTGGGCTGTGGCGACTGCGTGGAGGCCTGCCAGTTTGACGCCATCCACATCAACGCCGAGACCGGCATTGCCGAGGTCGACGAAGAGAAGTGTGTGGCCTGCGGCGCCTGTGCCAAGGCTTGTCCGCGCCACATCATCGAGCTGCGCAAGAAGGGTCCCAAGGGTCGTCGCGTCTACGTCAGCTGCGTCAACAAAGACAAGGGTGCCGTGGCCATGAAGGCCTGTCAGGTGAGCTGCATCGGTTGCGGCAAGTGCGAGAAGGAGTGCCCCTTCGGCGCCATCACCGTCAGTGCCAACCTGGCTTACATCGACCCCGAGAAGTGCCGTCTGTGCCGCAAGTGCGTCACCGTGTGCCCCAAGCATGCCATCGTCGACGTCAACTTCCCGGCTCCTAAGCCGAAGCCGGAGACGGCAGAAACCCCGAAGGCTGGCGAGACACCCCAGGCTAATGTTGAACCCGAAAAGAAAGAGGAGGCAAAGGCATGAACGTAAGAACATTTAGAATCGGCGGTGTACACCCCGAAGAGAATAAACTGACCCACGAGGTGGCTACCAAGGTGGCCGCCCTGCCTAAGCAGGCCATCTTCCCCCTGAGCCAGCACATCGGCGCCCCCACGAAGCCCGTGGTGCAGAAGGGCGACAAGGTGAAGGTAGGCACGCTCATTGCCGAGGCCGGCGGTTTTGTGTCGGCCCCCATCTTCTCAAGCGTCAGCGGCACGGTATTCAAGATTGATACTGCCATCGACGCTACCGGCTACCGCAAGCCCGTTATTATAATTAATGTAGAGGGCGACGAGTGGGAAGAGAGCATCGACCGCACGGACAAGCTCGAACTGGTGAAAGACCACCCCGAGCTGACGCCCGAGGAAATCATCAGCCGCGTGAAGAACGCCGGCGTGGTGGGCATGGGCGGTGCCTGTTTCCCCACATTCATCAAACTGACCCCGCCGCCGACGGCCAAGGCCGAGTGTGTGATTATCAACGCCGTGGAGTGTGAACCCTACATCACCGCCGACTACCGCCTGATGATGGAGCATGCCGACGAGATTGTCGTGGGCCTGGAGCTGCTGATGAAGGCAGCCAAGGTGACTACCGGCTATATAGGCATAGAGACCAACAAGCCCAAGGCCATCGACCTGCTCACCAAGAAGTGTGCCGAGGCCTTCAGCGGCTCGCCCTACCAGGTAGAAGTGGTGCCCCTGGCACAGCGCTACCCGCAGGGCGGTGAGAAGCAGTTGGTCGACGCCGTCATCCGCCGTCAGGTGCCCGCACCGCCGGCCATCCCCGTCAACGTGGGTGCCATCGTGCAGAACGTGGGCACGGCCTTTGCCGTCTACGAGGCGGTGATGAAGCACAAGCCCCTGTTTGAGCGTTATACCACCGTCACCGGCAAGCGCCTGCAGAACCCCGGCAACTTCCTCGTGCGCATGGGTACGCCGATGAAAGACCTGATCGACGCTTGCGGCGGCATGCCCGATGGCGACAACAAGCTGCTGGCCGGTGGCCCGATGATGGGCAAGGCACTGACGTCGACAGAGGTGCCCATCTGCAAGGGTACCAACTCCGTGACCATCATCAGCGACGACGAGGCCCGCCGCAAGGAGCCGCAACCCTGTATACGCTGCGCCAAGTGCGTGGGCGCCTGCCCCATGGGCCTGGAGCCTTACCTGCTGGCCAAGATCAGCGAGGTGAAGAACTGGGAGCGCGCCGAGCGCGAAGACATCGTCAGCTGCATAGAGTGCGGCTCGTGCCAGTTTACCTGTCCCGCCCACCGTCCGCTGCTCGACAATATCCGTCAGGGCAAGGCTACGGTGATGGGCATTATCCGTGCGCGTGCTGCGGCTGCTGCCCCCAAGAAGTAATCATAAATATCAAACCTCAAAGTTCAAAGTTCAAAGAACATTATGGGAAAATTAATAGTATCACTTTCGCCACACGCCCACGGCACCGACACCGTAGAGCGCAACATGTACGGCGTCATCATCGCCCTGATGCCAGCGCTGCTTGTGTCGTTCTATTTCTTCGGACTGGGTTCCGTCGTCGTCATGGCAACGAGTGTGGCGGCCTGCGTCTGCTTAGAGTGGGCCATCAATAAATTCATGCTCAAGAATGAGCGCAACACCGTGCTCGACGGTTCGGCCATACTCACCGGACTGCTGCTGGGCTTCAACCTGCCGTCGAACCTGCCTATATGGATTATCATCATCGGCGCCATCTTCGCCATCGGCTTTGCCAAGATGCCCTTCGGCGGCCTGGGCAACAACCTGTTTAACCCCGCCCTCGTGGGCCGCGCCGCCCTGCTGGTGGCCTTCCCCGCACAGATGACCACGTGGCCCAAGGTGGGACAGCTCGGCAGCTATCTCGACGCAGAGACCGGCGCCACACCGCTGGCCATTATGAAAGATGCCATCAAGAGCGGCGACGCCTCGGTGCTCGACCGTCTGCCCGACGCCATGAGCCTCTTCTTGGGCAACCACCCCGACGGCGCCGGCGCCATGGGCGAAATCTGCGCCCTGGCACTGCTCTTGGGACTGGCGTATATGCTGTGGAAGAAGATTATCACGTGGCACATTCCCGTGTCGATTATCTGCACGGTGTTTGTCTGCGCCGGACTGCTGCATCTGGCCAACCCTGTCTATGCCGACCCCCTGTCGGTCATCTTCTCCGGCGGTCTAATGCTCGGCGCCATCTTCATGGCTACCGACTACGTCACCTCGCCCATGACGGCCAAGGGCCAGCTCATCTATGGTGTCTGCATCGGCCTGCTTACCGTCGTCATCCGTAACTGGGGCGCCTATCCTGAGGGCATGTCGTTCGCCATACTCATCATGAACGCCTTCACGCCGCTTATTAATAATTATGTAAAACCCAAGCGCTTCGGCGAAGCCCCTAAGAATTGACAATTTCACCATTAGACAATTTCACTATTGGACAATTTCACCATTGGACAATTACATGCCACTCACATGCAAAAATTGTAAAATAGTAAAATTGCCAAAATAGTGAAACGGTAATAGTGAAATAGTAAAATAGTAAAATAGTAAAATGAAACGATGAAGAAATTAGAATCATCACTAACAAATATGGTGCTGGTACTCACCGGAGTAGCAGTCGTCATGGGCGGTGTCCTGGCCGGTGTCAACCACCTGACCGAAGGCCCCATCGCCCAGCAGAAAGAGAAGGCGCTGGCCGATGGCATCAAGACTGTCATGGTGTGCAGCGACCTGACAGTGAGCAAGACCGACGAGGTGAAGCAGAACGATGCCAAGGGCAAGGAGCTTACCTATACCATCTATCAGGTGAAGGACGCCCAGGGCCAGGACCTCGGCGCCGCCGTGGAGTCGACCACCATGGGCTTCGGCGGCGACCTGAAGGTGCTCGTGGGCTTCGACCCCGAGGGCAAGGTGCTGGGCTACACCCTACTGGAGCATGCCGAGACGCCGGGACTGGGCGCCAAGGCCGACAAATGGTTTCAGAAGGGCCAGAAGGGCGACATCATAGGCAAGTCGCCCAGCGAGCCGCTGACGGTGTCGAAAGACGGCGGACAGGTGGACGCCATCACCGCCTCGACCATTACCAGCCGGGCTTTCCTGTTGGCTGTCAACAATGCTTACAACGCTTACAAGGCTACCCCCGCTGCCGACGGTGAGACGGGAGCAACCCACCCCCAACCCCTCCCAAAGGGAGGGGAGTCTGAATAGACGCGCGGGGAGTGCTATGATAGAGTAAACAGTAATAAAACAAACCAAACAAATGGAGACCACCGCCAACCCCTGCCTGTAGGAGTAATTAACCGCCCCTCCCTTTGGGAGGGGTTGGGGGTGGGTTTGAATATGAGCTACATCAATATTATCAAGAATGGCATCGTCAAGGAAAATCCCACCTTTGTACTGATGCTTGGTATGTGTCCCACGCTGGCCACTACCACTTCGGCCATGAACGGCATGTCGATGGGACTGGCAACGATGGCGGTGCTCATCTGCACCAACTTCGTCATCTCGTGCCTGAAATCCATCACCCCCGACAAGGTGCGCATACCGGTGTTCATCGTCGTCATCGCGGCCTTCGTCACCATCCTGCAACTGGTCATCAAGGCTTTCCTGCCCGACATCGACGCCGCCCTCGGACTCTTTATCCCGCTGATTGTGGTCAACTGTATCATCCTCGGACGCGCTGAGGCCTTCGCCGCCAAACATTCGCCCGTAGACTCGCTCTTCGACGGCATCGGCATCGGTCTGGGCTTCACCCTCGGCCTGACACTGCTCGGCATCTGCCGCGAACTGTTGGGCTCCGGCTCCGTCTTCGGACTGACGCTGCTGCCCGAGACCTACAACATCCTGCTCTTCGTGCTGCCTCCGGGCGCTTTCATCATGCTGGGATTCCTTATTGCTATCGTCAACAAACTGCGCGGCTAATTGTAAATAGTAAATAGTAAATAGTAAAATTGTAAATTACGTCTATGGAATACATACTAATTTTCATCAGCGCGATATTCGTCAACAATATCATCCTGTCGCAGTTCCTTGGCATCTGCCCCTTCTTGGGCGTATCCAAGAAGATCGACACCTCGCTGGGCATGTCGGCCGCCGTGGCCTTCGTGCTGACGCTGGCCACCATCGTCACCTGGCTCGTACAGAAATATGTGCTCGACCCCAACGGCCTGCAATACCTGCAGACTATCGCCTTCATCCTCGTCATCGCCTCGCTGGTGCAGATGGTCGAGATTGTGCTCAAGAAGGTGTCGCCGGCACTCTATCAGGCTCTGGGCATCTTCCTGCCCCTGATTACCACCAACTGCGCCGTGCTCGGCGTGGCCATCCTCGTCATCCAGAAAGACTACAACCTGCTGCAGTCTGTGGTCTACGCCTTCTCAACGGCCATAGGCTTCGGACTGGCGCTCACCGTCTTTGCCGGCATGCGCGAACAGCTGGAGCTGGTAAAGGTGCCCAAGGGCATGTCGGGCATGGCCATCGTCATGCTCTCCGCCGGACTGCTCTCACTGGCCTTCATGGGCTTCTCGGGCGTCGACGGCGGTCTGAAGGTGCTCTTCGGGCTCGACTAATCTGACACTACACGCTAAGGTCCGAAGTGCTAAGGTGCTTCGGACCTTATTGTGACTGAATCAATGCCCACGGAGGCGCTTCTTTCAAGCGCCGCGCTGAAGCCGAAAGGCAAAAGCTGAAGCGCCGAATATTTTTTTTGAAGAAAAAGCAAAAAAAGTTTGGTTACTTCAAAAAATATGCGTACCTTTGCACCCGCAAAACGAAAAACGTTGCACCCGTAGCTCAGTTGGTAGAGCACCTGACTCTTAATCAGGGTGTCCAGGGTTCGAGCCCCTGCGGGTGTACAAGAAAGGAAATGTCCTTTGCACGAGAGGCGGAAACCTCTCATTCTTTTTGAAACACAACGGCAGATGCACCCGTAGCTCAGTTGGTAGAGCACCTGACTCTTAATCAGGGTGTCCAGGGTTCGAGCCCCTGCGGGTGTACAAGTTTTAAAGGCGACTAACTTTTTAAGTTTGTCGCTTTTTTTAGTTTATAAGTAAAGCCTTGGTCTTTTATCTATTGAAGCAGTGGTTAGAAGAAGTCCTCGCCAAAGTCGAGCCCTCCCTGCTCCTGAGTGGGCTCTTCTTCCTCCTCTTCCTCTGTCTCGTCAGGCAATCCTTCCTCTGGATCAATAAACTCTACGTTCTGCGGCATGTTTAGCAGTTGTTCTTTAGTCACCTCAAGCGGCACAAAGGTGTGCTCGTAAAAGTCGGCATAGTCGTCAAGAGTGAAGCGCGTGCCCAGCAAGGCAATGTTCTGCTGGCTGATGAGCAGCGGCCTGCAGCGGCGTAACTTCTCGCTCATGACGGGGTCGGCGTAGAGCTTGCGGGCGTATTGCAGGGCCTCGTCGTAGTTGAGGAATCCGCTGATAAGCATGCGGTGCAGGTAGTCGCCGCCCTCGATGCTGATGTCGAAATTGCGCACCAGGAAGTTGGTAAAGTTGTAGCGGGCCATTTCAAAGAGCAGCTGGTTCTCGCCAGCCGGTGCCGGCCGCCGGTCGTCGAGCGAATCGGGAGCGTAGACCAGCACGAAGAGGAAGGGCGCCATGCGGTCGGCGCTCAGCGTGTCGGTATGGGTGGAATCAGCGGTGGTGGTGAGGGTGATGTCGCGGCGCGACCAGATGTCGCCAAGGTCGAACTTGCCGCCGTAGAGTGTGCGGCCTTCCTGTACACCCTTAATGATCATGCCGGCCATCTCGCTGACCTCACTCTTGGGATACTTCTCTACGACCACCTTCAGCTGCTCCACGCAACCGTTGGCGTCGCCCTCATTGAGATGGCTCAAGGCACTGATGAATATGAATTTGGGCTGGTTTTCGCCTAAGGGGAAGCGCTCTGCGGCCAACAAGGCATTGCGCTTGGCCTCCTCGTAGCGGTCGTGGCGGAAAGCGTCGTAGGTAGCGGCGTAGAGCGAGTCCTCAATATGGGCGCCGAAGCGGGCGTTCTCAGCGAAATTGGGGTCGGAGAGCAGCACCGTCCACTGGCTCTCTGGGAAACCGGCCTGCAGGCGGGCCAGGCAGCTGTCGGCCTGCGCCTTGCGCCCCTGCAGGGAGTAGAGCAGGAAGAGGTGATACCAGGCCTCGTCCATCTGCGGATAATCCTCATACTTGCCCGTCAGGCGCAACAGATGTTTCTCGCTCAGGCCTAGGTTCTCAAGCTTGTCCTTGAAGATGACGCCGGCGTGGAACAGGCCGTCCTTGATAATCTCGTTGGAAGCAGCCTTCTGGTCGTCGGTGAAGGGTATCTGGGCCAGATAATACTCGCGGTTGTGCGGGTCGTTGGCCAGGGTGTCGGCAGGCTCATCGCTCCGAGTGCCGCTGATGGAGTCAGCAGCGGCTACACTGCCGTCAGCTGCAATGCTGTCGGCGGCCAGGCCCAGACTGTCGGCGGCGGCATCGTCACCGGGCGACGTAGGCATGGCCAGGTTGACCACCGTCTGGTTTTGGCGCTGCCAGTTATCGGCGTTTTCACGCTGCCCCCATTGCCGCTGGAAGGTCTGCTTACCCTGGCTGACGGCCGTGGGGTTATAGAAGTACCATTGTCCGTTACCCTGCTGCATGGCGGCTGTCGTGGGCTGGCGGCGGGTGGCATTGTTGTTGCTGCCCATGCGGTTGCCCTGAGCGCCGCGCTGCTGCAACGTCCGTTCCACCTCGGCCTCCAAAGCTTTGTCGGCCTCTTCCTTCTCCTTCTTCTTCAAGGCTTCTATCACGCGGTCGATGGCGGCCATCCGCTCAGCTTCAGGCATGACGGCCAGCGCCTGCAATGAGTCCTGCAGGTGAATGGCCTCGGTATAGGGCACCAGTTCGTCGAGCACCTTGGAGCGATATGCCAGCTCTTCGTAGTCGGGGCGGTCCTTGTCTAACAGGCCGATAGCCTCGCCATAGCAGCGCTGAGCGTCGCCGTAGCGCTCAAGATTCCAGTATAGCCCACCCAGACGGAGCAGCAGCACGCCTTTCTCTATGCCGCTGCGGGTGG
>OCTW011501400.1_pt1 | contig 14975 bp, 9 predicted proteins | sample 1539671 | NCBI WGS metagenome assembly OCTW01 (sample SAMN02144230, study PRJEB22623) | gut metagenome | biome: sheep rumen | host: Ovis aries | place: New Zealand
CTCCTGGCATCAATCCACTTATTGTAAATTTACCTTTATTATTTGTTGTAGTTGACGCAGGCTTAATTTCGTATTTTGATTTATCTCCTTTATTTCCAACATATACTATTGTTGGCGTTCCATTTTCGAAATCAGTTCCATGCACTACTTCAACTTTAACGTTTTCTATTACATCTTCTGTTATTTCATGTTGTCCGTTTCCTAATACTTCTTCAGTTGTAACTTTATTATCTTTAAATACTGTTCCTGTTAATACTCTTTCTTGTCCTAACATAAGTATTAAGTCTGGTGCTGTATCTTTTCTTTCTTCATCAACTGTTTTGTGATTTTGCTCTTTTGAAACCATATTTTTCCAAGAATAATCTTTTCTCTTATAATCATGATATCCTCTAGCTTTTGCAGTTGTTGTTTCTGAAACAGTATTATTAGCTTCTGTTAGTATTCTCTTTACTTCTTCATCTTGTACTCTAAGTTGTATATATCTATTTACATACTCACCTGGATTAATTACTATAGGTCTTGAATCTAAATTATATGTTGCAATACCTTTTCCTCCTTCACCTGATGTTTCAGTCCAGTTTGGTATATCCTTAACTACAATATCTTTAACATTTGCATATGTATCTTTTTCTTCTGTATTTGTAAGTGATGTATCTAAAGTATATTTACTCTTATCAAATTCATTTGTTAAGCTTGTTAAATGTAATCTTTGCTCTCTATATAGTTCTTCTTCATCATGTGTAGTACTGTTTTCTATTCTCATTTGATATACTGCATATAATTTTATTTGTCCTTCTGTATTTTCTCCTTGTTTCAAATCATATATTGCAGATGGATAAATTGGTCTATTATAACTTGTTACATCAACCTTTGGTACTGCTGGAAGTTCTAATTGCTCCTCATTATATTTATATGCATATTCATGATTATTTAATCTTACTTTTACATAGTATAAATCTTCAAATATTTTATAGTCTGGTATATATATTGGTTTTATTCCTAGATTTATATCATGTAATACATAATTTTCGTATAACTTATCCTTTAATGCCCATAATCCATATGTTGCAAGCTCTGTCTCATTTGTTCCTTTATATGTTGTAGCATATCCACCATTTCCACTTTCCTTATTTACTAAATCTGCATCTTTTTCTTTTATTTCATCCATCATTGCTCTAGACCCATCATTAATGATTTTATCTAGATTTTTACTGTTATATGCTACAGGAATAAATTCTTTTCCTGATCTATCTTTTCCATTATAATCTTGTATTGTCAAATCTGCATAATCAAAAGCTACATAATATTTATTCAAATCATGATATAATATTTCTCTATCAAATTCATATGCCCCTGCATTATTTGTAACAGTTTCTACAATTGCTTTATTATCAGATTTACGTACTAAGTATACTTTTACACCACCTATTTTTTTGTCATAATAAATTCCGCCCTCAGTAGGTGCATATATACTATCATATTCTGCTCCTTTTCCTTTTCCATCAGCCCATACGTAACCTCTAATAGTTACTCTACTTATGTTAGGGAAAATAAATTCACATTCTATATTGTCACCTATTAATTCTACTTCCTTTGGGGTTCCTACTACATAGTCTGGGAATCTTGGATCTTCACCATATCCAGGCTGATCTTTCTTAAAATAGTGTTCATCAAGTATTTCAGTTTCATATATAGTATATTTATATAATACAGATAATTGTTCAACGTCCTTATCTCCTTTTTCAGTTTTAAATGTTTCTGCATTATTTGGCTCTAAAACATTAATATTATATGTATATGTTCCATCACCATTTGATTTTACCCATCCTTCATTTCCATTTGCATCTTTTGCTAAAATCTTAAATTCGAAGTCTACAGGTCCTTTAAGTTCTAAGTCCCTCTTTCTTATTTTAATAGTTCCAACATTTCTTACTCTATATGTTATTGTATTTCCATTTCCTTCAGCTTTTGTAGCAGCAAAGTACATCATACTTTGTCCCCATGAAAATCTGTTATATGCAAATACCATTCTTCCTTTATAGTAATCACTTCCTTTTTGCTTGAAAGAAACATTTAAATATTGTTTTTTAGTAAAGTTTCCTTTTACTTTTAAATAGAAATCTACATTTACTGGTATTTTATCTATTTTTTGCCAATCTTTATCTTTTGATTTACTGCATAATACTTTATCATCAGATGCAGTTCCAGTAACACCTTCTACTGTTACACTTTCTACATCTCCTGCAGTATGGTTTAATTTAAAAGGTCCTACTATAGTTTCTGTTGTTGTAGAAGAGAAAACTTTTACATTTTCATTAACATTATCTTTATCTTTTTCAACATTTTGTGCTTCAAATGTTCCTCCACCTATACTTGTTATAGGTTCATATGATTCAACTTTTGAAAAAACATTTTGAACTGATCCTACTCCTATTCCTGCTGCTAATTGTCCAAGTCTATATGCTGTTCCTCCACCATACATTTCTCCATAAGCAACACTTTTAACATTTTTTCCTCCTCCATTTAGTCCACCATAATGTGATGCTAAATTTAATGTATTATCATTAAGCATTAATCTATAGAAATAGTAATATGTTGCAATTCTTGATGCATTTGATGCATATCCTCCACCATCACTATGATCCCAGTTTCCATTTTGACCCCATGGCTGTCCATTATATACTCCAGGAATTCCTTTAGTTGTTGCAACTATTGCAGAAAGAAGGTTTTTTACATATGCTCCTCTAGTAGTATGTCCGGCATCATTTGAATCTGTTAAGTCATGTGATGTTGCGATATATCTATTATCTCCTGATGCACTAGAATTAATATCTAAATCTATATAACTTGTTATTTCAACCATATTAGATGATGTCGCATGACCAGCAAAGTTTGCTGTATTATGGTCAGAACATCTTGATACACTCCAATAACAGTTTCTTGTAGTTTGAATTCCGCCATAATTTCCGCCACCTAATTGATCTAGGAAATAACTACCATTTCTAGTTGCTTCTTTAAAAGCCCCTGTATTTATAAAATCATCTGGATATGAATATGCAAAATACCCTAGGTCATTTAGTCCAAGTACTTTAAAATTATTAGCATCCGTAAAAGTAAATTCTGTATATCCACTTATATTTCTTTTTGTATATGCTCCAGATTTTGCATATGTTTTTCCAGCAGTTAATATAGATACCATTATAATAATAAAGCTTAATATTATTTTTCCTATATTTTTTATTTTATTCATTATTTAACCTCCTTTCTCCTATATTTTTATTCTATCTTCTAATTTTTTCTTAAATATAATATATGCTGCTCCACATAATCCAAATGTAATTGTAAATGTTAATCCTAAGTAACTAGCTAAACTACCTGTACTTATACCTATTAATACATCTGCTGATGCATTATCTTCTGTTTTATCTACTATTCCAGATGGATTTTTACTTTGTTCTATTTCTGCTCTATTATTAATTAAACCTGTATTAGATTTTGTCATTGTTTTTGTAACTGTCAATGTCAATTCTCTTGATTCTCCTGGTTTAATTACAGTGTTTTCTAAGCTTGAGTTATATATATACTCTCCTGATTTATGCCAATTTTTGTTTAAGCTTGAGCTAAAGTTTAATGCAGATGGTAGATAATCTACTATTCTTGTAGCAGTTCCTTCTATTTCTCCAACATTAGTTACTTTAAATTTATACACTATAACTACATTTGTTCCACTTATATATTTAGAACCAATTTCTACTTTAGCTAAAGTTTCTCCATCTTTTTGATTATATACTTTTGTTCCATTCTTATTTGTTACTGTTATTTGATCAACATATTTCTCTAATTTTAGATCAAATTTTTTCTTTTGCATTAATCCTAAGTCAATATTTTCTAAATTATTATTTAAGTTAAGAACATCTGTTGCTCCAACTGGTATCGTTCCATCTGATGATGACATTTTTCTTGTAACTGCATCTGAGTTATTTGATTCATTTGCATTACTTGATTGATACACTGTTGTTACATATTTGTCTGTGTCATACATAAATACTATTATGTATTTTCCTTTTTCTAGATTTAAAGAATATGTACCATCTTCTCCTGTTTTTGTTGATATGTCTAATAATCTTCCTGTTTCAGTATTTACTGCCCTTACTTCAACTCCTTTAATTCTTTGTTCTTGTGTATCTCTTCTTCCATTTTCATTGCTGTCTTCCCATATAGTTCCTGTAACTACTCTATAATTTGAATTTGATTGATTTCCTCCATTATTATTATTATTATTGTTATTATTATTATTGTTGTTATTGTTGTTATTGTTTCCACCATTTTCACCATTATTGCCTCCCTGATTATTTGAGCTGCTTCCTGGTTTATTAACGGCAAAACTAATTTCTGTTTTATAGTCTTTATAGTATTCTACATCTGACAATGTAAAAGTACTTGTTACTTTTTGTGGATCAAATATAAAGTCTGTATTTATTTTAACTAAGAATTTTAATTGAATAGAACTATTTGGTTCAACTTCATATGTCATTAAAAACATTTTATCATTAATATTTGATGAAACATCTTCTTCCTTTGATCCATTTATTAATGTAACTTTTTCATAAGTTTCTCCATCAATTATCTTATTATTGATAGAAACAAGTGCTTTTTCAGTATCTTTATTTGATATTGTTGCTAAAAATGTTAATGTATCGCCATTGTTTACAAGAGTATTTTCATCAATTACTTTATTGTCTGATGTTTTTCCTTCATATTTTGCTTCTAAATCAAATCCTATTTTATATATAGCTCTTGTATATGTATTTGAAACATAATTTTTATTATTAATATTTGTTCTTGCTATTATTTCAGGTTCATAATATTTTACGTTTCCCACAATTTTACTTGTTCTAGCATATAATATAATTTCTGTACCATCATCCTTTTTAACTTCAGGAATATTAAATGTTATAAAAGTCTTTCCATGTTCATCTGTTGTTATATTTTTTACTGTAATGTTTTCATTTTTTGCTGGATCTGTTGCATATAAACTTATTGGATCTAAGTCTGTTGTAAGGTCAAAATCTTCTGAATATTCAACTACTACATCTACATTATTCAAGTTGTTATCTGACATATTTTTAATTAAAAGTCTGCTTATTAATGTTCCACCCTCAGAGTTATTATTTTCTATTGAGTGTCCATCTACTATATATAATTTTATATCTCCATCTTTAACAACATTTTCAATAGTTTTGATTTCACTATTTAATCCACTTTCTGATGTAAAGTTTATTGTTCCTTGCATTTTTTGATTTTCTTCTGATAATTTACTTGCTGCTGCTTGATATGAAAAACTTATGCTTTTTCCTTTTTCTAATTTTTCAATTGTTCCTATATCTAATTCAGATTTTTCTGTTAAATCAAGGAAGTGTTCTGTTACCGCTTCTCCTGTTGCAAAGTTTGTTCCATCTCTTGTTATTATACTCCACACTTCTCCGTTTGTTTGAGTTGCCTTTACTTTTATATTCTCATAATCATGATCAGTATTATTAGTTACTGTTACTGAATATTTAACTGTTTGTCCCTCAAATATTTCATCTAAATTATTTAAAACTTTTCCATCTGAAGTAGCAACAATTTTTGCTATCAAGCCTTCTTCTATTGTAATGCCATTATCATTTGTATTATCATTTGTATTTTCATTTGTTTGATCTTCTGAAGTATCTCCTGTATTTTCGTTTTCTCCTTCTCCTGAATTTTGGGTTCCCCCTTCTTCTGTTTCTCCATTTTCATTTTGCATGTTTCTTATGTTTTGTGTATTTTTTGTACTTTCTTCTTGTTTTTCCTGATAGTCTAATGTTATCTCTTTTTCTAAACTCTTTTCTATTCCTTTATTTTCATTTGTATATTTTACATTAATTATTTCTTTTTTATCATCTTTTAGATTCTCTGCTAAAACATTTAAATATAAATAAATTTCTAAGCCACCATTTGTATCATATTGTTTTTGTTCACCTTCAAGTCCTATTTCGATTTCAAGTTTTCCTTCCTCATTTTTATTTGTTTTTGCAGATTTGATTTCTAGACCATTTTTGTATAGTGCTTTTGCTTGTTCAACTTCCATAGCTGTTATAGATTCTGGAAGTGTTACTTTAATTTTTGGATTTTTATATAATTCTTTGCTTTCATCTTTTGTATCTAACTTAATTGCTAATCTTAATTTTCCTTTTTCACCAGAAATCATTGGAATCACTTCATTTTCTAGAACCATTAAAGCATTACTTTCTGTCTCTTTTAATTTAATTCCCTTCTCTGATGCTTTTCCATTTGTTATTACTACTTCTTTTAATCCAATTATTTTTTCAATATCTTCTCTTTTTTTGTCTTCTTTAATTATTTTGTTGTTTACTATATTAATTATTCCTGTATTTATTGGTTTACTTGTTGTCATTTTTATTTCTGTTACATTTTCTCCATATTTAATAACGAAATTTCCTTTTTCATCTATTTCATTTTCTTTGTCTAAATTTAATATAGTGTTTCCATCTTGATCATTTATTGTAATATATCCTTCTTCTCCTAATATATTATCAAATTCTTTTTTACTTATTATAGTACTTTTATAAAATGTCTTTGCTTCTATTTCTTCTTTCTCTTCATTTATATATACTGATTTATTTCCATCTATTTTTATATTTTCTAATACATCTACATAATCAACATATACTCTTGCTACATTTGTATATTCTCTATCTTCTCCTGAATATAATTTTCCTTTGTATATTTCAGATTCTTTTTCTGCAAGTATTGTTGTTGTACTTCCTTCTTTTTCTTCTTTTACTGTAATCTCAGATGTTTCATTTAATTGTTTATTATCATATAGTGTTAATATAGATGATATTTGTAATTTTAAGTTTTCAAGATTTATTCCTTCTGGTACTTCATAAGTTACTACTAATGGATCTGTTGAGTCTTCCATGTCAATTAATGTTTTTCTTTGTTCAACATATGTTACATAGTTTATTCCTTTGTCTACTTCTGTTGATACTCTTTTATGTACTCTTACATTTTCTACACCTTCAGGTAATTCTATTTCAATATGTGTATTTTTTACCGGATAAGAATTGTTTTGTACTTTGTTGTTTATAAGTAACTGTAAGATTTTCTTTGTATCATCATAATTATGATTAGTTAAGATATCTGCTTGTAACTCTGCTTTTACATTTTCAGATGAAATCCAACTTACTTTTACACTTGCTGTTCCTTCAACTTCATATTTTCCTTTACTATTAACATATACTCCTTTTAAAGTTGTATTTGTTTCTCTATTTAAATATCCTTCATAAAATGTATCAGCTGGTAAGTATTCAATTTCTTTTTCAAAAGTCTTTGTTTCTCCAGCATCGACATGAACTTTTATTTCGGATTCATCTTTCAATTTGAAATTAGCATTTGTAATTTCTATAATTCCATCGAAATATCCCCCATATCCTCTTTCATTTCCTACTGTTACATCAACTTTCAAAATTAAAGTTTTATCTACTTCTTTCTCAATTGATACAACCCTTTCTCCTTTTTCATTCTCAAAATATGCTAATATTTCTACATTTTCATTGCTCGTTTTCATACTATCAATAGCATATGATATTACTCCATGTCCTGCCATCAAAAACTGAGCTGTTATCATTGCATTTATTATTAGCACAGCCACTACTCTCTTAAACAAATCTTTTACAGTATCCATTGTTTTTTCCTCCTTGAAAGCTTTATATATTTACATATATTTTTATTGTTGCATAATATTTTTCATTTGACAATATGCTTTTTTTTAAAGTTATTTTTTTTGATTTTTTTCCCTTTACGGAAGGTCATTTACAAGATTTTTATTACAATTATATTAAATTTTTGTAACACACTCACACATATTTATTTTTTGAATATAATACAATATTATTGAAAGGTGTGAAAAATATGGGTAATCAGGATTTTGAATATTTAATCAATTTATTAAAAAAAATGGATGAAAAGCAGCTATCCGAAGGAATAAAAATTATTAATAGTTTTCTTAGTGATGAAGACAAAAAAAAATTAATTCAAATGATAAATAAAAAAAATTAATTTAATTATTTGAAAGGAGCTTGACTATGTCAGATAATATAAATATAACTCCCGATATGATTAGTAGTTTAGCTGATGTTTTAAAGAACAATTTACACAATAATAGTAATTCTAATTCATGTTGTGATGACAACTCTAGTTCATCTACTTTAGATGATAATTTAAGTAGTATATTATCACATTTTACTTCAAACTCAAGCTCTGACTCAAAGAATGATGCTAATAATTTTGACATTAATACTATTCTTAAGATTAAATCAATTTTAGAAACATTAAATAAAAAAGATGATCCAAAGTCTAATCTTCTTTACTCACTTAAACCATATCTTCGTAAAAGTAAACAACAAAAATTAGACCAATATGTAAATATTTTAAAAATTTCTCAAGTTGTAAATTTATTTTCCAGAAAAGAGGATGATTCTTTGTGATGTCAATTATTCCACCATTTAACAGTCGTTATAATAATTATAGAAAATATTATAATAATACTTTTATTAATAATAAATTATACAAAAACAATAATGAATATAATCAAAAAAAATCAAAAAAAATAGAAATAAATCAAAAAAAATCAGAAAAATTAGAAATTGATAATTTTTCTGATAATTTTGATGATTATAATTTTTTTTTGAATTTATTTGGTCTAAATTTATATTTTGATGATATTTTAATTATTAGCATTTTATTTTTTCTTTATAGTGAACATGTTCAAGATGAAGAACTTTTTTTGTGTTTAGTTTTATTACTATTATCATAAATAAATTATTCAATAATTATATTATCTTTATCATCTACATATGCATAAATCTGCTTTCTTAAAGTCTCCTCTTCTCGATTAAATTCTTTAACTATATTTGATATTCTCATTTGAACTGTATCAAGTCTTCCTGCAGCAATAATTGCATCTTTATTTCCTTTTGCTCCTGCATGAGCTAATCCTCTAAGAACACCTAAAACAACTATATTATCAGAAGCTATAACCTCTGCTCCAGAGTTAACATCTCCTAGTATAACTATACTCCCATCCTCTTCAACTCTTTGACCTGATCTTAATGAACCTCTATGAAATTTAGTTTCTGATGTTGAAATTTCTTGTGTAAATGTTTTTGTTATATTTGAAAGACCTAATTCTCTTGGCATATCAAAGTCAACATCTACATCTAAAACATTTTTTATTAATCGTTCAACTTCTTCAATTTCTTTGTTTTTCAAAACTTTTCCTGTGACTTCAATAGGTGTTTTTCCTCCTTTATATAGTTTTTTTAATTGTATTATTTTATGTTTTAGTTCTCTTACTATACTATCAAAACTTGCATCTTCTCTAATCTTTATAATGACAAGGTTTTTCTTTTGGTAAACATTTATGTTGTTTTTCATTTATTTCATTCCTTTCTGATACATATCTTAATTAATTTCTTCAGTATATGTTTCAGCAGAATTGTTTTCTTGAATAGAATTTGAATTAATGTTCATTCCAAAATATTCTGCCATTATTTTTCTTACGACTTCAGCTGTATAATTTCCATGCCAACCATTTTCTACCATTACTACTACAGCTATTTCCGGATCATCATATGGTGCAAATCCCACAAACCAAGCTGTAACCTTATTTCCAGCTGTTTCTGCAGATCCAGTTTTTCCTCCAACTTCAATTCCAAAGTCTTTAAATGTTGAATATGCTGTTCCTCCTCTTTCTAATGCAACTGACTTCATTCCTTCTCTTACAGCTTGTATACTCTTTTGAGATATTTTCACATTTTCGTTATTTTGACTAAATTTTAATTTTCCATTAACAAATGATTTTATATCTCTTTTTGATACTTCTGTACCATCTGAATTCATTATAGTTTTTATTACTGTTGGGTTAACTTTTTTTCCACCATTTGCTACCATAGCTATATACTTTGCGATTTGAAGTGGTGAAAATGCATTATAACTTTGTCCTATTGCACTAGACAAAGTATTTCCATCTGTCCAATTTCTTCCTGCCTTTTTTGCTGCTTCAGGAGATGATAATGTTCCTGCAGTTTCACTCGGAAGTTCAACTCCTGTTTTAGATCCTAATCCAAAATATTTAGCATATTTTACTAAATTTGTTATTCCTGTTCTATATCCTGTTTCATAGAAAAAATAGTTACATGAATGTTGTATTGCCTGTGATACATTTAAATATCCATGTACCTGATGTCTTTCGTCATATATCCAACAATGTGGTGTATAATCTTTATATCTTTTATATATTCCTATATCATTTATTTTTTCAGCAGCCGTTATATTTCCTGTCTCTAATCCTGCAATTGCAGTTACCATTTTAAAAGTTGATCCAGGTGCATAAGTTCCTGATATTGCTCTATTGAATAAGCTATTATTTTCTTGTATTTTTTTATACTCACTTGAGCTTATTCCTCCAACCCATGAATTTAAGTTATAGTCAGGATTACTTGCCATAGCCAGTATTTCTCCATTTTTAACATCTAAGACTATTGCTGCTCCACCTTCTGCATTATGTTTTGTCTCAAATCCACCATTTCTTATTTTTGCTATATTTTCTGCTAAAGCTTTTTCAGTTACTTCTTGTAATTTAGCATCTATTGTAAGAACAATTGATGAGCCTTGTATTGCTTCATCTGTTACTGTACTTCCTGTTACTGTTCCATCAACTGCCATTTCTATTTCTTCTGTTCCATCTTCTCCTCTTAAATATTCTTCAAATAATGACTCTATTCCTGTTCTACCAACATAATCATCATTTTGATATTCATAATCCTCACTTTTGTCTAATTCGTCTTGTCTTATTCTTCCAATATAACCTATAATATGTGATGCAAGTTTTTCATATCCATATGTTCTTTCCGTGTCAGTTGTAATTACAACTCCTCCATAGTCTGAGTTTTTTTCACTTATTTTCGCTATTACATCTTTTGATACATTTTCAGAAATCGTTAGAGATTTTGTACTACTATATCCTTTTGTTGTAATTTCATATCTTATTGCTAATATTTTTCTTACATCTTCCCATTTTTCATTTGATATTTTATATCTTTTTACAAAGCTTTTTATAACTTCTTCTTCGGTTGTTCCTTTGTCAAATTTATATCTTTCGAGCCATTTAGTTAAATTTTCTCCGTCTATTGTATACTTTTTATCAATATTTATTGGAAAATTATCGGGATATTTTTCTTTATTATCTTCTAAAAGATTTACAAGTTTTAATATACAATTATTCAAAGTTTCATTATCTGATTTTGTCTTATATAATTCTAAATTATATGTAATATTATTTGATGCAAGTATATTTCCAGATCTGTCCATAATTTCACCACGAGCTGCTTCTAATCTGCTTTCTCGTGACAATCTTGTATTAGATGTTTCTCTATATGTCGCTCCATTTACTATTTGTAAATTAAATAATGTCATTAAAAGAACTATTCCTACGGCATATACTGCAACAATTAATATATTAAATCTTAAATTTACATACTCTTTTTTTATTTTGGTTTTCAAGATTTCAATCCCCTTTTATTTAAAAATATCTTGTTAAAACTTTATTTCCTTTAAATATTTCTTCTATTTTATTTCCTATTATTTGTATCAATGGATATAGTATAATCGTAATTAATGCATTGTATAAGCACTCTATTAATAATATTTGTATAAATGGCCATATTTGAATATTGTTTTTATATACAAAAAAGCTTAATATATATGCTCCAATTTCAAATACTAATGTAGCTATACTAACCATTAAAATTATTGTAATTCGATTCTCTTTTGAAAAGTTTTTATCAAGTATTGCTCCCATTATACCAATACTTCCTAACATTATTGCAGTAATTCCAACCTTTTTTGAAATAAATAAATCAATTAATATTCCAAAAATTATTCCATATGTAACTCCCATATATTTATGAGCATATAGTCCAATGAAAAGTGTAAATATTATAAACATATTTGGCATTACCCCAGCTATTTTAAACCATGTAAAGAGGTTTGATTGTAAAAAATATATAAATAAAAAAGTAAAGATTAATCCTATATTTATTAATGTTTTTTTCACTTATAACCTCCTAATTAGTTATTACTAGAACTGTCTCAAGTTTTTCAAAATTAACTGCTAGTTGTACTAAAGCATATCTGTTAGATAAGTCTGCAGCATTTTCTACTTTTGAAATATTTCCTACAAAAATTCCTTTTGGATATATTCCACCTATTCCTGAAGTCTCAACTGTTTCCCCTTGTGAAAGTGTTACATTTGCGGAAATATACATTGCCTTTAAATGTTTTTCATCATTCAAAGTTCCTTTGCAAACTATATTATCTCTTGAAGTACTTAATAAACAACTTGTAGCACTTGATGTATCAATTATTGTTTGTACTTTTGATGTTGAGTTTGTTACAGATATAACATATCCAACTAATCCTTCTGCTGCAATTACAGTCATTCCTTCTTTTACTCCATCATTAGATCCTATATTTATAACAATTGTTTTTGAATAATTACTTATATCTCTATTTATAACATTTGCTGGTATAGTTTTATAATCACTATATTTTTCTGTTAAATCTAAATACTCTTTTAAAGTTGTATTTTCTGATTTCATTGCTTCTAATTCTCTTAATTGTTCTTCTAGATCTTTATTTCTATTCTTTAAATTATCATTTTCTTCTTTTAATTTGCTTACATTTTCAAAAAATGATGAATTACCACTAACTTTATTTTTTATATATGTTAATCCATTTTGAATAGGCATAACTATCTTATTTGCCATATTTTCAATAAAAGATAAGTTACTATTTTGTACATTAGTTAATATAAATAATAATATTAAAATTACAATTGTTATAATTGTTCCAATTACTCCATATTTCTTTTTATTATACATATGCTTATCTTCTCCTTCGTGAGTTAATTAATCTAGCTTTTATTTTTTCAAGTTCTTCTAATGTTTTTCCTGTTCCTCTTGCAACTGCATCTATTGGTTCTTCTGTAATGTATACTGACATATCAGTTTTACTTGCAAGTAATTGATCTAAGTTTTTAATAAGTGCTCCTCCTCCTGATAATACAATTCCTCTTTCTGCTAAATCTGCAGCAAGTTCTGGAGGTGTCTTTTCTAGTGTTGACTTTACAGTATTTACAATTCTATCTAGTGATTCTTGAATCGCTTCCAAAACTTGATTTGAATCTATTGTTACATTTCTAGGTAGCCCTGTAGACAAATCTCTTCCTCTTATTTCCATTCTTTCAACAGAAACAGGTGGAGTAGCACATCCTATCTGCATTTTTATTTCTTCTGCAGTTGTAACTCCTATAGACAAATTCTCATTTTTTTTCATATAATTAATTATATCTTCATCGAGTTCGTCTCCAGCTATTCTTAGTGAATTGTATACAACTATTCCTCCTAAACAAATAACTGCTACTTCTGTTGTTCCTCCTCCGATGTCTATTATTATGTTTCCAGTTGCTTCTTCGATATGCATTCCTGAGCCTATTGCAGCAGCAAGTGGCTCTTCAATCAAATATACTTCTCTTGCTCCTGCTTGCATAATTGTATCTTCTACAGCTCTTTCTTCTACCTCAGTAATTCCTGAAGGAACTCCAACAACTACTCTTGGTCTTTTTATATTATATTTTGATGATAATTTTTTAAATATATTTTTAAGCATTAATTTAGTTGCTGTAAAATCAGCTATTACACCATCTTTTAATGGTTTTACTGCTCTAATTGACTCAGGTGTTCTTCCAAGCATTTCTTTTGCTTCTTTTCCTGTTGCAACTATTTCATCAGTCCTTCTATCTATCGCTACAACTGATGGCTCTCGTAAAATTATACCCTTTCCTTTTAATGTAACTATGATATTTGATGTTCCTAAATCAATACCTATATCTTTAGATCTTAATTTTAATAAGCCCATTGTATCAACTTTCCTTTCTATTACTTATTCTGTCTATTTTTGTATTCCATTATACTTGTATATTTCATATTGCCTATAACAATATGGTCAAGTAACTCAATATTTAATAACTTAGCAGCTTTTTTTAGTCTGTCAGTTGTTTCTAAATCTTTTAAACTGGGTGTTGAGTCTCCACTTGGATGATTATGCACTAAGATTATTTTAGGAATATTTTTCTTCACAGTCTCTGATAATATATATCTTATGTCTAAATTTGAAAAATTTCCTCCACCTATTGCTACATCTAAAATTTTCAGTATTACATTTTTGTTATCCAACATAACGACTTTTACTATTTCTTTTTTTTCAAATCTTAAATCATTCATAAGTAAATTTGCTATATCTTCTGGACATTTTACCTTTATTTTTCTATAGTTACTTATCTTATTCATCCTTGTACTTATTTCACATATTGCTTTCAGTTGAATTGCTTTTACTCTGCCTATTCCTTTTAGTTTTTTTAATTCTTCCAGGCTTATTTCTCTTAAAAAATTCAAATCACTTTTATCGTGATTTTGGTTAAGTTTTAATATTTCCTGTGCAATTTCTATAGATGTTTTATCTTTCGTTCCACTTTTTATTATTATAGCTAATAATTCAGCGTTTGATAAATTTTTCTCACCATATAGCTCAAGTTTTTCATATGGTCTTTCTGTATCTGGTAATTCTTTAATTATTATATTAATCTCTGTCCTTTCTGCCCCAGAAAATACTACACTTTTCTATATATTAATAGTGATATTACTACACCAATTATACTAGCTATGTTGATTTTTACCATTAGTCCAAAGGTCACTTTTGCAACCCCTAAATCTAAAATTATTGGATTCTGAAGTCCAAATTCTTCTCCAAATGATAACCACCATAGCCAATCAACTTTTGCCGCTAAATCGCCTAATAGTCCCCCTATT
>OCTW011573005.1_pt1 | contig 14972 bp, 10 predicted proteins | sample 1539671 | NCBI WGS metagenome assembly OCTW01 (sample SAMN02144230, study PRJEB22623) | gut metagenome | biome: sheep rumen | host: Ovis aries | place: New Zealand
GCGTTCTCGCAGTCAGACTTGAACGATACCGTGAACTGATGGAAGTCGGGGTCGTAGATTTCGATAGGAATCTCAGCGACCTGGTTTGCCTTGATCTTCCAGTTTCCGGTGTAGGAGGTGGTCACGACAGGAGCCTGGTTTTCGGTCGTCTTGACTGACTTGACGGACGAAATCTCAGAATAAGCTTTGCCGTAGTCGTAAGCATAAATCGCGCAATAGTAGGTTTTGCTGAAATCGAGACCGTCGATGTTGCCCTTGATGGCATCGCCGACGTTGAGCTCACCGACCTCAACTGCCTTTTTATGCATAGTCGAAGGCAGACTGCCGGGCTTGAGCGAGTTGAAATCGCTCTGGCGCTCGCTCGCGAGAAGCAGATACCCGAAGGCCTTTTCGTCGTCGGGATCTTCTCCTACCGACCACTCGAAGTTGATATTGCCGCCGGTGCCTTCCACCGTAAAGTTAGAAACTTTAACCGGAGGTTCGCTGTTGCCATAGCGGAATGCGCCGTAAGCGTCGAGACGGGGGCCGATCTGGAACGAAGCGGGGAGATCGTCGGAGTTGGCTCCTCCGAGAAGTTTCTCCACCAGCATGTCGTTGGTGAAGCCGGGGCCGCCGAAGTACGACACGATCAGGGCCGCCACGCCGGAAACGTGAGGGCAAGCCATCGAGGTCCCCTGGAATGCTCCATATGTGCCGTCGGGCAGGGTGCTGAGCACCTGCGGACCGATCTTGGCGTCTCCGCCGGGCGCTGCGATGTCGACCCAGTCGCCGTAATTGGAGTAATAAGCCCTGGTGTTCATTGAGGAGAAAGCTCCTACTGCGACGCACCTCGGCTCGTCGTAAGCTGCAGGCCAGCCGATGGGCCAGCCGTCGTTGCCGGCGGCAAAGAATACGACACCGCCCTTCATCGGGCCGGTCTGATTGCCGTTCTTGTCGGTGCCGGCGTATTTGATGAAGTAGTCGATAGCGCCTTTCATCGCTCCGACACTTCCCTGGCGTGCCTGCTCCACGGTCTCATAGACATCGCCCCAGCTATTCTGGGAGATGACTGCGCCGTGGTCGGCGCCCCAGACCATGCCCTGATAGAAACCGTTGCCGTATTTCTCAGTGCTTACGAAAACCTGGCTGCTCAGGAGGCGAACTCCTCCCTTGCCGTCGTTACCACCTGCGATTCCGCAGACTCCAACATTGTTGTTGTTGATTGCACCAACAGTTCCGGCAACGTGTGTGCCGTGGTCGTGTGCGGTAATCTGGTAGGTATTGTTGAAGAAGTTGCGGCTTCCGTTGGCTCCGCCGGGGATTACGGCTGCCTGGAGGTCGGGGTGAGTCATGTCGATACCGCCGTCGACGATATTGACTATCACCTCAGACGATCCTGTCGTGTACTTTTCCCAAACTGGAACTACATTGATGTCGGCTCCTGCGACCCATGTGGATCTTGAACCGTCGTTGAAGTAGTGCCACTGCTGGGAGAGGTAGGGATCGTTGAAGACAGTGGCGGTGCTGGTCTTGACACGCATCGGCTCGGTGTAGATGATACCGTCGACCGAAGAAAGCAGGCTGCTGCCGGCTTTGGTCTCGACCGCCTTGGACTCGTCGTATTCGATGACATACCATTGGTGGAGACCTGCCTCACGGTGTCTCTCCTCCCATTCACCGGCATCGGGATACAGGCGAGTGACGCTCTTTGCGCCAAGCTTCCTGAGGACCCTGTCAAGCGATTCGTTGCCGGTGTTGTCCAGTGCCCCCTTGGTAAGGCGGGCTTCAAGAGTCTCGACAGCGGCTTTGTCAAACTGGACGATTACCTGCCCGGGAACAAAAACCTCTGACTTCTTGATCTGGTTTTGAGTGTTCTCGCAAGATGACACAGGGCTCTGCACGGCCTCTTTCGCGCAGGAAAAGGCCATGCAGGCTGCTGTCATCATTATGAGAAAGCGTTTAGTCATTCTTGCGGATTTCTTCATTTGCTTTGATGGATCCGCAGGTGTATCCCGGCCAGTTTCCGTCCTCGTCATAGAGGGCGAAGTAGGTGACTGCCTTGAAGGAAAGGACTCCTTCGTTGACAGAGAGCACGACGGGATCTTCGGATGTGCCGCGCATAGCAGCCTCGGAATCGAGAGCTATGTGGAGGACACCGATTTTATCTCCGAAGTTACCGGCGTCGAACACCTGGTGAGGGAAGATGATGAGTTCGGAAGTATCCTCGTCAAACTTGGCGTAAATGTCGGTCTGGCTTGTCCAGGAGTTGGTGTAAGCGTCGACAACGGTCATTCCGAGAGGAATCTTGACGTTGGCCTCGGGGTAATCTTCCGTCGGATCGGTGGTCTCGATGCTGAACTCGAACGAAGCGGGGTTGTTGGAAGTAGCTAGATCGGTTCCGGTCCAGTTGCCGACGAGGAGGTTGATACCTCCGTCCACGTCGATGATGGTGACTGTGCACTTGGTTGCGTTGCCCATGTAGATACCGTCAGCGGTAACCTCGCCGAGAGTAATTTCGATAGTCTTGTTCTTGGTGAGTACGCCTGTGGAGTCGATGGGGCAGATAACGATACTGTCGCACTTTGCAGGATCATTGCTGATGTGAAGCACGCCGGAAGCATCAGGCAGGGTGTAGTGCTTGCCTACGATGGCGCTGCCGCCGGTAATCTGGTAAGTTACCGTGGTCTCAAGGGTCTTGTCGGAAACGAGGTTTACAGGGACCTTGAATTCGGTGGCGCTCTCCTTGACAGTATACTTTGTGCCGCTGAACGACACGAAAGAAGCTGTGATGAACTCAGCCTTCGGGCTGCCGCAAGACACGAGGGCTGCGGCAAGCGCGACTACTGAAAGGGCTCTTATGATAGTTTTCATATCTCTTCAATGTTAGTTGTTTGTACCGTAACCGGGATTCTGCTCCAGGCTGGGAGTAATCTGAATCTCGTATGAAGGAATCGGCCAGCACAGGCAGTTTGCACCAGGCTCCATCACCTTTTCTGCATAGCTGGAAGCAGGGGTAGACATGATGATGTCTACTGCATTGGTCTGAGGCTGACGGCCGTTGAAGCCGACTCCCCATCTCTTTGCGCAGCTCAGGCGCATACCGTCTCCAACGGTCTCCTTGAGCCATTCCTTCTGGATGTTTTCAAGAGAAGCGGAGGTAAGGGTAGCCTTGCGCTTGTTCTGAAGCTGGTTGAGATACTGCTTTGCCTTGGTCGAATTTCCGTCCTGGGCATAAGCCTCAGCGGCGATGAGGTACATCTCGCTGATCATGAAAGGCTTGGGAGCAATCCTTCCGTGCTGGAAACCGTCTGCGTTGAGGTTGGGGTCTCCCATGAACTTGCTGAAGATGTAGACGTTGTTGATGGGATTGCCCTGGATGATCAGAGGGTTGTCGGTAGTCTGCTTGAACCAGTTGATCTTGCGGAAGTCGTTGTTGTCGTAGAGATCCATAAGTTTCTTGCTGGGCAGGTAGAGGCAACTGTATGCAAAACCTGTTGACGAACGTTTGTCCGTATTGTAGTCGGCATAGACGCTGTATCCGTTGGGAGTCTCCTGCCGGCTTGCAAACAGCTGCATGATAGCCTCCTTGCCGGTGCCGGCCTCGTAGACGGCCTTCAGGCTTGCGGCATCTGCGCTGAGCTCATATCTGCCGGAGTTGATAACGGCGACGGCAGTATCGGCTGCGGCTGCATACTCGTGTACGTCGAGATAGTAGCGTGCATAGAGCGCGCGGACTACGTCGGGGGTGAAGTACATGGCGTTAGCCTTGGACCAGTCCTCGTCTTCGAGCTGCGAGAAGATCACGTATGCGCTGTCGAGGTCGGCCTTGATCTGGTCGTAGACAGCCTTGACACTTGCGCGCTCAGGCTTCTTGTTCTGGTCGTAGACGGTGATAAGGGGCACGCAGGGGTCAGTCTCAGCAGTTGCGGGATCGTAGTCCTTGCCGAAGTGGCGTGCAAGCTGAAGATAGGAATATGCGCGTGCGACCATTGCCTCGCCTTTGAGGAAACGTGCCGCATCCTTGAGATCGTCAGCGACATTCTGCGACGCCTCGATAGTGACATTGTAGTTCTTCATCGTGAGATAGAAGTTCCCCCAATAGCTGTCGATGTCCTGATCGCTGGCTGTGAAGGTGTCGTCAGTACGATGGATGGCGCCGTAGTTGTTGCCATAGTCGAGGGTCGCGTTGAACCCGTCGAACTGAAGCTCTTCGAGGGTGTTGTAGAAGCCTCCCACAAGGCCCCTGAAATACAGGTAGATTGCATTGTGGCTGGCAGTAATGTCATCCTCGGAAGTGAGAATCACATCGCCTTTCTTGTAGACGACGCTTGCCTCAGGGAAGAGGTTGAGATCGCAGGAAACGAGCGCGAAGCTTGCGGCTGCGACAGTGATTATTTTGCCAAATATATTTTTCATATCGATAATCTCCTATGTTTAGAACTTGAGTTCAATACCACCGAGAACCTGAAGGGTGTTGCCAGGGATACCAAGGGTAAGGTTGCTGTCAACTTCCGGGTCCATACCGGTGTAGCCGGTGAGAGTGAGGAGGTTACGTCCTGTAAGCGTGAAGGTTACGTTCTTGAAGAGTTTCTGGTTCTTCAACAGGCTTTCAGGAAGTGAGTAGCCGAACACGAGGCTCTTGAGACGCAGGAACGAAGCGTTCTCGAGGACGTGCGTATCGAATTGCATGACTGCGCCGGTCGACCAGTCGGGGAACTTCGCGTCCTTGTTGTAAGGGGTCCAGAAGTCTGTGACCATCCTGTTCTGGTTCTGTCCGGAGAACTGGTTAGGGTTGGCATAGTAGTATGCGTCGTTGTTGAGGAGGTACTTCCCGAGGACGTAGGAGAAGTCAACCTTGAGGCTGAATCCCTTCCAGGCACCGCTGATACCGAAACCGCCGTTGATGGGCTCGTGGCGCTGGATTCCGGTGTTCTGGGTCAGAGCGGCCTCGTCGAATACCTTGGTTACGCGGTTGGGGTCCTTGGTGCAGACGTCCTTGTTGATGTCGAACATAGGATTGCCTTCGTCGTCCACTTTCTGAAGACCTGTCTCAGGATCGATGATAGGGTCTCCCTGGGCGGGGAGGTACCACATCTGCTTGCCGTCTTCGGGGTCGATGCCGGCGAAGATAGGTGCGTAGAACATCACAGGCTTGCCTACTACATAAGCTACGAAGGTGTTGGCAATCTCCCAGCGGTCGAGTCCGTTGAAGAGCTTGGTCACTTTCTCCTTGTTGAAGCCGAACGTGGCGTGGGCGTTGAGGAAATAGTCGCGTCCCTTGAGGATGTCGAATCCGAAGGTGATGTCGACACCGCTGTTCCTGAGCTCACCTACGTTGGCGTAGACGCTGCTGAAACCTGACGTGTAAGACATCGGTACACTCATGAGCATGTCCGTAGTGCGGCGGTCATACCAGTTGAATTCCACGTCGACCCTGTCGATCAGGCGGGTTTCGAAGCCCAAGGTGAGGAGCGACTGGTTCTCCCAGGTGAGGTCTTCGTTGCTGGGCTGCTCAAGGTAGATACCAGTGCCGGAATTGTAAGGGGTAGACAGCGAGCTGATGATACCGAGGTGCTGGTAGTTGGGGATGCTCGCATTACCCTGGGTACCGTAGCTTGCACGTAAGTTGAGGCTGGTAAGCCAGTCAAGATCCTTGATGAAGTCCTCTTTGCCGAGTTTCCAGAGTCCACCGGCCGCCCAGAAGAGAGCGTTGCGCTTGTTGGCGCCGAAACGTGAGCTCGCATCGTTACGAAGGGTGAAATCGAGGACGTACTTCTGGTCAAAGGTATAGTCGGCGTGGCCGAAGAATGAGAGGAACCTGTACTGGGTACGGCTCTGGCCTACCGAAACGGTTTCCGGATTGACGTACTCAAGGGAGATGTAACGGTCGTCTTTAATACCGCGGCCGTAAGACGTAAATGTCTGGTAATCGTAGTCCACACCCTCCTGACCGACGAGGAGCGAGAGCTCGTGCCTGTCAGCAAATGAGAGATTGTACTCAAGGGTGTTGGTGATGGTGGTCTTGCTGCCGGAAGTAAACCTCTTCTGGATCATACCGTCGCCGTTGAACATGTCTCCGGAAGGTTTGCCGTAGCGGTCCCAGGTCTGGAAATAGGAATCCGTTCCCAGACGGCTCGTGAAGGTGAGGTTCTTCAGGATGTCGATTTCCACGTAAGCCGAGGCGTTGAGCCTGTAAGTATCGTACTCGAACCAGTACTTCTCGAAGTAGTAGCGGGGATTGTACAGACCGTTAGGATATGTAACCTCGTACTCCTTGCCGGTAGCGGGGTCGATGGCGGGGAAGAGGGGGTTGTTGAGGAATGATAAACCGCCGGAGGTGTAGTTGGCGGCCTGACCGGAGGAATCACCCCAGTTGTCGTTCTGCATGTCCTTCGTAAAGGCTCCGTTGAGGTTGATGCCGAACCTGAGCCAATCCTTCGGGCGCGCCTGGATGTTGGTGCGTACGGTGTACCTGTCGTAGAAGTTTCCTACGGTGTTACCGTCCTGGTGGAACTGGGAAGCGCCTACCATGTAAGCGATCTTCTTGCTTCCGCCCTCGATGGTCACGTCGTTCTGATACTGAGGGTTGTTGAACCTCTGGAAGTAGCGGTGCCACTTGGTATCGTAAGTCCATCCTTTGCTTGTATAGGTATTGTAGATCTGATCTGCGGTCATGAGACCTGCCCTCATCCAGAAGTTCTTGAGCTCGGATGCGTTCATCATGTTCTCATAGAACTGCATGTTGGCGAGGGTCGAGATACCGTACTGCGAGGTGAGGGTAACGGTTGCATCCTTGTCGTACTGGCCGGATTTGGTCGTGACGTAGACGACACCGTTTGCGCCCTGGGCTCCGTAGATGGAAGTCGAAGAAGCGTCCTTGAGGACGGTGACGGAAAGGATGTCGTTGGGGTTCATAGCCATCACGGCCGAACTCGAAGACTGGATACCGTCGACGATGAACAGAGGCTCCGACGAGGTCGAGAGCGAACCTGTTCCGTGGATCTTGAGGGAGATGTTGTTATCACCCGCCACACCACCGGTAGAGAGCACCTGCATACCTGCGACCTGACCCTGAAGGAGGTCGAGTGCGGATGCGGCCGGTGCGTTCTTCACAACGTCGGATTTGACTGTGGAGATGGCTCCTACGATGTTTCCTACCTTGCGGGCAGAACCGTAACCCACGATAACGGAGCTCTCAAGGACTGTGGAATCCTCTTCGAGAGTCGCATTGATGGTTTTCTGGCCGGCTACAGCGACGATGACGTCCTTGTATCCGACTGCCTGGAAAACGAGGGTTGCGTTTGCCGGTACTGTGATTGAATACTCTCCGTCAAGTCCCGTAGCAACACCGTTGGTGGTTCCCTGTACGATAACGCCGGCACCCGGAATCGGATTGCCTGCCGCATCGCGGACCACACCGGCTACGGTGACGTTCTGGCCAAAGGCAACAGCCGATACCAGAAGCATCAGAGAGGTGATCAGAAGCTTAAATTTTTTCATAAGCCATTTCGATTAATTAATAATAATATGTCTTTTTACACTACTGTCTGAAGTATTTTCAGTCGCGAAAACCGCGCAAAAAATGGTGCAATTCGGGTGCAAGTTAGAAAGTTTTTTTCTAAAACCAAAATATTATAAGAGGCCTCATGACTGATTGTCTTGCAGTTAGAGGCCTCTTTTCGGGATAAAATCGCCGGAATATCGTAAAATAGGGTTTTGATTTGAAAGAAAACCGGCCCAAAAACTATTAATTTAGAACTTTATAAATTTATTAAAAATATTTCATAACCCCCCGGACGGCTCCGGGCGCACCCCTCTCAAAGTTTCTCCTGCTTGAGATCCTCGATGTAGCGGTCGATGCGGTGGAGCTGGTCCGGAATCTGAATCTGCTGGGGGCATGCCTCCAGGCACTCGCCGCATCCTATGCAGTGGTCGGCCTGACGGATGGTCGGGATGGCTTTGCCATACTCGAGCAGGTACTTGCGGCGCGCCTTGGCATAGTCCTTCTGTTTCTCGCTAACCACATAGGTGCCTTCGCGGACGTTCTGGTTGTAGAACGAGAAGATGCCGGGGATGTCGATGCCGTAGGGGCAGGGCATACAGTACTTGCAGTCTGTGCACGGCACGATGGGATACTCGTTGAATTTGACGGCGACTTCTTCGAGCAGGGCAAAGTCTTCTTCGCCGAGAGGCTCGAAGTCGAGATAGGTCTCGAGGTTGTCCTTGAGATGTTCCATGCAGGTCATGCCGCTCAGCACGCATTGCACCTTAGGGTAGCTACCCACGAAGCGGAATGCCCATGAGGCGGTGGACTTGTCGGGCTCCTCCGCCTTGAGCATATCTGCGAGAGGTGCGGGGAGGGAGGCAAGTCTGCCGCCGAGGAGAGGCTCCATAATCACTACCGGGATATCGAGTTCCGCGAGTTTCTCGTACATGTAGTCGGCGTTGACGTCGCGGGTGGCATGTTTCCAGTCGCTGTAGTTCATCTGGATCTGCACGAAGTCCCAGTGGTACTTGTCGTGGAGGGCGATGAGTTCGTCGAAGCCCTCCTTGGGGCCGTGGAACGAGAATCCGAGGTGGCGGATGCGGCCGGCCTCGCGCTCCCGGGCGAAATAATCGATCAGCCCCGTATCTTCGAAGCGCATCTTGAACGACGCGTAGCCGCTGAGGGAGTGGAGAAGGTAGTAGTCTATATAGTCAGTCTCGAAGTTCTCGAACGACTTGAGATACATGTCCCTTCCCTGCTCGAAAGACCAAGGCCCGCGGAAGTTCGAACATTTGGTCGCGATCATGTAGCTCTCGCGGGGGTGCCTCAGGAGGGCTATCGCGGTGGCGCGTTCGCTCTTGCCGCGCAGGTAGATCGGGGCGGTGTCGTAGTAGTTGACGCCGTGGGCGAGGGCGTAGTCGACCATCTCGTTGACGGCTTCCTGGTCGATCTCGCCCGAGTCGTCGTCGCGGAGCGGCCAGCGCATGGCGCCGAAGCCGAGCAGGCCCACGCCGGGGAAGTTCTGCTTCATGTGGTCGGGGCCGAGGTCTTGCTTGGAGAGGCCCGAGGCCTTTCGTGAGCCCGTTTTGGGTGAGCAGGCGGCCGCGAGTCCGGCGGAAGCGGCTGCAGCGCCCGATATCTTGAGGAAGTCTCTTCTATCCATTGTGTCTTACGTGTTTGTCGCGACCGTTGACGCGCACGGCGCTGACCGGGCGTACGGGGCAGAGGTTTTCACATGCTCCGCAACCGATGCAGAGCTCTTCGTCGACGACGGGCACCTGGATGCCGCGGCGGTTGGTGATCATGCGGACGGCGCCTACAGGGCAGTGCCTGACGCAGTTGCCGCAGCTGACGCCCTGCCTCTGGAGGCAGTCGCGGTGGTAGACGTGGGCCACGCCCCAACTGAGGGTGAGTTTCTCGAACTTGGCGAGCGGCTCGATTGCGCCGGCGGGGCAGACCGTCCCACAGGTGTTGCACTCCGGACGGCAGTAGCCGTCGGCGTAGCTCATGGTGGGCTGCAGCAGATGCTCAAGGTCGGTGGAGGTCTTCAGTACGCCATTGGGGCAGTTCGACACGCAGAGCTGGCAGCCGGTGCAACGCTCGTAGAAGCGCTTCACGCTGACAGCTCCCGGGGGTACGAGCGGAGTCTCGCGCTCGGGGTCCTGCTTCGGCGCTATGTCGGCAAAGCCTCCGTTGAGGACCTGGGCCTTCGCGCCGAGCGTACCGAGCGCGAGACCGCCGGCGAGCATCGCGGTCTTCTCCACGAACTCCCTGCGGCCTCCGTCGTCAGGATGACCGGGGCCTTCCGCCTTCGCACGAGTGCCTTTCCCCCACGCGAAGCGGAGGTTTATCGCGCCCTCGTCGCAGACGTCGATGCAGTCAAAGCAGTCCACGCAGCGGGAGTTGTCGACCACCTTGCCGCCGGCGATGTCGATGCACGAGGAGCGGCAGCTCCGTTCGCACTTGCGGCAGGCGATACACTTGCTTTCGTCGATGCCGATGCGCATGGCGGAGAAGCGGCTCACGAGGCCGAGGGTGGTGCCGACGGGGCAGATGTTGTTGCACCATGCACGGCCGTGGGCCCATGCGAGGACGACCAGGCCGACGAAGGTAACGCCGGCGACTATGAGCAGCGGCAGCGCGAGCGACTTGCCGGCGGCGAGGGCGACCATGCGCCCGTAGGCGCTGTAAGGTGCGATCAGCAGCACGGCGCCTTGGATGCCGGCGGCGATGCAGATAGCCACGAGGGCAAGAACTCCGTAGCGGAGCCACTTCCTCTCCTTATTATATGTGAAGCGCTTGGCCGGTGATTTCTTCCCGGCTTTGGCGTACGCCTTTTTGGTGATTTTGGCGTAGACCTTGCGCAGCCAGATGACTACGTCCTGAAATACGCCCAGGGGGCAGATGATTGCGCAGTAGCAGCGTCCGACAAGCAGGGTCGCGGCGAGCACGCCGGCGATTACCGCGATGTTGAGGCCCATGACCGCAGGGAGGAACTGGAGCTTGGCCATCCATCCCCACCAGTCGGTGCCGATGCCGGTGAAGAGCAGCGTTATTCCGACTATGAACAGCGCTGCAAGAATGATTCTGGTTCTTTTGAGCATACGGCAAAGATAGAAAAACTTCGTATATTAGCGTCATGAATGTCTATATTCTCGCCGCCGGCGATTATCCCCGGAAAGTCTATCCCCGCCTGCTTCTTGATGCTGCCGATTATCCGGTGGTCTGCTGCGACGGTGCCCTTCACAATGCCCTGAAACACGGGCTCAATGTGGCCGCAGTCGTCGGCGACATGGACTCAGTCCCGAAAGCCGACCTCAAGCGTTTTGGCGGAGAAGTCGTCCATGTGGCGGAGCAGGACGACAACGATCTCACCAAAGCCCTGCACTATGTGCTTGGGAGATGGCCTGACGTGGACAATATCACGATTTTCGGCGCAACCGGCCGGAGGGAGGCCCATACCATCGGCAATCTTTCGCTCCTGATGGAGTACGAGAAGCAGTATGGTTTCTGGGAGCGCGGCATAACCGTTCAGATGATTTCCGACTGGTCGACCATGTTCGCGATCGGCGATTCGTGCGAACTCATCTTCGGCGAGGGGCGTGCAGTGTCGTTCATGACTTGTGACCCCACTCTTAAAGTCCGGTCGGAGGGTTTGCAATGGCCCCTCGACGGTGTCGTGCTGGACAATTGGTGGAAGGCGACCCTCAACCGCACCACCGCCGACCTTGTCAAACTGAGCTTCAACCATCCCGCCCCCATTCTCGTGATACTTGATTAGGTCTCGTGCGACTGTTTTTTAGAATGATCTGAGTATCAGTCTTTTGCTAATATGATCACTCGAAAACAGAGAGATCAAATCAGCAAGTTATTGATAACTAGGATAATACAAATAACGCTATAACATGAAGAATAAACTTTTATCGGTCTTTGCCCTTCTGGCGATCAGCCTTGCAGCCTTCGCACAGCCGCACCGCAGCGAGGCGGCTGTGAGGGCCATCCTCGAAGATCCGACCCGCGCGGCCAACAACCACAACTCGTATGAGTTCCGTGAGATCAGGGATACTCCTGCGCCGAAGGGCTACAAGCCGTTCTATATCAGCCACTATGGCAGGCATGGTTCGCGTTCGGCATGGGGCGGGAAAGACTATGAGTATGTCATAGCGCTGCTCGAAAAGGGGCAGGCCGCCGACCTTCTTACCCAAGGAGGAGACTCCCTGCTGGTGGCCGCCCGAAAAGTGCTCGCGGCCTACAACGGCATGGACGGCCGTCTTACTCCCCGCGGCGTGCGTGAGCATAAGGCACTCGCACGGCGCATGTACAGCCGCTATCCCGGCGTGTTCAAGGGGGGCCGCAAGGTCCGCGCTGCTTCGAGTTTGGTGCCCCGCTGCATCGTGAGCATGACGGCGTTTACGAACTCGCTCCAGAGCATCAACCCCAAGCTCGACATCCGTCCCGACACGGGCGAGCGCATCATGGACTACATCTCCCCGAACGATTCGAAGGCGCACGATATTACCCGTCCGGCCTACGAGAAGGCAAAGGCTGCGATAGCCTGGCTTCCCGACGATACGCTCGGAGTTATGAAAGCGCTCTTTACCGACCCTGTGGCAGCACGTGCGTTCGTGCCGAGCCCGCGCAGGCTCACCGATGCGGTCTTCTACACGGCCGACATTGCCGAAGATTTCGACATAGAGGAGAATCTGTTCCGTTTCTTGCCTTTCGATGCGATCTACCTTCGCTGGGCACGGAGGAATATCAGCCTCTACACCGGTCAGTGCAACTCTGTCGAAGGGGGAGAAGGCCGCTGCGAGATCGCACGCCCTACCGTCATGGATATAGTCACGAAGGCCGACGAGGTTATCGCAAGCGGTGAATACGCCGCCGACCTGCGTTTCGGCCACGACTACCCGCTGCTCGCGCTGGTGAGCTTCCTCGGGATCGAGGGCGTAGGCGAACGCATCCCGGCAGAGGAGATCTGTGACCGTTGGCTGGGCTTCTGGGATGTCCCCATGGCTTCGAACCTCCAGATGATCTTCTACCGCGACAAGAAGGGAGATGTCCTGGTGAAATTCCTCTATCAGGAAGAGGAGCGCCTTCTTCGCGGCCTCGAGCCCCTCACCGGTCCCTACTACCGCTGGGAAGACGTCAAGGCTAATCTCGAGGGCTTCAGGCGCTAGCCAAATATGCTTTTAGCTTTGTCGTTAATGGGTTCTCTCATAGATCAAGTATTTGTCGTGATTAGCGGAATCTGTGGCGAAGGGTTTGAGGTAACCCTTTTCGACGAGGTCTACGCTGCGCCCGATGATTTTCTCCAAATCCAACTTCCATCGAATTATGGCAAGGAGAGAAATGTCTGCCTCAGGAGTATATGACACCAGGATGTCTATGTCGCTGTCGGCTGTTTCCTCCCCTCTGGAAAAGGAACCGAATACCCAGGCCTTTTCGACAGGGAGCGTTGAAAAATAGTTCCTGATAAGGGAAAACATTTTTATTCTGGACTGGGATAAGGATTCGAGACATTCCGACAATTCTTCCGAAAGGCCCCTTCGGGCTGCGTATCGGTTGAGGCGGTTCGTATTGATCTGATAGACGTCAAATGCTTTTCTGAAGTAGGTTGATGCTTCTTCCGGAGATCTTGAGAGTGTGTCAACAAGGCTTTTCTCCAAGGTTGGTACGGGTATATCTCCAACATCGAAGACAGGAGAGTCTGAGATCAATTTGCCGATGAGGATGTAGCCGGAAGGGTTGAGATGTATCTTATCAATCTCAGACAATATCCCAACTCTGTCGTAGTGCTCAGAAATGACATCGAATACGGGGATAATATCGGAAGAGGCAACTTCGACAATCAAATTGCGGTCACGCTCATAGATGCAATGCTGAACGGAAGGGAGGGATTCAATCAGTAGAGAGTTGACTTCTTTCATCAGCGGTGTTATTTCTACTTTATAGTTGAGCGATCGGGATGTAGTGTATTGGCCACGTCCCGCAGGTTGTATCCTTCCGGAGCGTATAAGAGAATGTATGCGAGAGTAGACGGAGGCAATAGGCATCCCCTCGCAAGCCTTCACAAAGTCTGATACGGAAAGAATTCCGCCCTTGGCGAGCAGCTCATTGATAGCCCTGGTGTTGCGCATTGTTCTCATGTCGCAAATATAAAAATAATTCGACAATATCAGTGTTTGATTGCCGAATTATTTAAATGAATCTCGAGGGCTTCAGGCGCTAGAACTTGTTCCAGTGAATCTTTTCCGGCTTCCATTTGTCTTTGGGGGCCGGATTTTCGGCTGGATGGCCGATGGCGATCACGTTGAGGGTCTTGTAGCCGTCGGGGATGCCGAGGGCCTTCGCGACGATCGCGCCGCGATCGTCCTTGGCCGCCGTCCAGACGGCGCCAAGCCCGAGGGCGTGCGCTGCCAGCAGGATGTTTTCGGTGGCGGCTGAGCAGTCATCTACCCAGAAGATGTTCTCGCTCTCGTTGCCTTCGCGGTCGGGCCAGGTGGTGCGGGCGCACACGACGATTGCGAGCGGGGCCTCGCGCAGCATCTTCGCGTAGCGGAGCTGGCCGGCGAGGCTGTCGAGCGCCGCGCGGTCATTCAGAACGACGAATTCCCACGGCTGGAAGTTGATGGCGCTCGGCGCCGCCATTCCGGCGCGGAGAATCTGCTCGATCTGCGCCTCAGTCACTGGCTCGGAGGTGAAACTGCGGATGGAGGTGCGGGTCATGATGTTGTCGAATACGGCTTTGCGGGCGGAGTCTTCCGCCTGGTTCCCGCCGGCACAAGCGGCTACGGCGAGGGCCGAAATAATCAGAAGGGCGAATGCTGCTTTTTTCATAATGAGACAAAGATACAATTTTTTGGTATTCACGAATTTATTCAGTAGATTTGCACGCTTTTTTCGCGGGATGGTCCCGCGGGCTTAACATTATTAACAAAACTTTTGCACTATGGCCGAATATTTAATGCCAGAGAAAAAGCAAGAGATTTTCGCGAAGTACGGGAAGTCTAATAAAGACACCGGCTCTCCTGAGAGTCAAGTTGCTCTATTTTCCTACCGTATCGCTCATCTTACCGAGCACGTGAAGAAGAATAAGAAGGACGTCGTGACCCGCCGTTCTCTCCTTCGTCTCGTCGGTAAGCGTCGTCAGGTTCTGGACTACCTCCAGAAGGTCGACATCGAGAGGTACAGAAGCATTATCAAGGAGCTTGGTCTCCGCAGGTAATCTCAGGATAGGAACAGGGGTGGTGCCCGGGCGGCGCCGCCCCTTTTTTTGAAGAACGCAAGACCCGGACGGTCCGGGTATGAAGCAATACAACAAACAACAAATGAACGTAATCAACAAGAAGATCGAACTCGCGGACGGCCGCGTGATCGAAATCGAGACCGGCAAACTGGCCAAGCAGGCCGCCGGCTCCGCTGTCGTGAAGATGGGTGGCACTATGCTTCTCGCCACCGTGACAGCCGCTACGGAAGTGAAGGAAGGCACCGACTTTATGCCCCT
>OCTW011605993.1_pt1 | contig 14958 bp, 14 predicted proteins | sample 1539671 | NCBI WGS metagenome assembly OCTW01 (sample SAMN02144230, study PRJEB22623) | gut metagenome | biome: sheep rumen | host: Ovis aries | place: New Zealand
AGCGGCTATACAGAACTTAAGGTGGTTGGCGTATGGCGCTCAATTATCCTTTTGTTTACCGCATTTTTAGTTGGTGTGCTAAAGGGATAGTCATATTATTTTATTAGAATGCCCAATACAAAAATATCCCCCGACAGCGGATATACCGTATCGGGGGACAACTTATCTCAGTTCACCGTGTTTTTCATAATCTGCCACGCGGACAGCCTTGTTTTTTTCGTCAACGAATACGACTTTCGGTGAGAAGCACTTCAACTCTTCGGGGGTCATATCAGCATATGACATGATTATTACAGGGTCACCTACCTGACCTGCCCTTGCCGCTGCACCGTTCAGGCATATCATACCGCTGCCGCGTTCACCTGCTATAACATATGTTTCTATGCGGCTGCCGCTGTTGACATTGACGATATGCACATGTTCATACTCGTACAGACCCGCTGCATCTATCAGGTCTTCATCTATTGTGACACTGCCCACATAATTAAGTTCAGCCTGTGTTATGACAGCGCGGTGTATCTTGCTTTTAAGGATAGATAATCTCATGCTGCCTCCTTAAATATCTTCGGTGAAGAAATTGTCTATCAGGCGGGTACTGCCGATATATACCGCTATGGCACAAAGCGCAGGGCGGTCGATGACAGGTATCTGCTGCATGGTGGCAAGGTCAACTATCTTGACATAGTCTATCTTGGCAAGTGGTTCGGCGCTGATATGGCGCTTCATGGCATCGGTTATGGCGGCGCAGTCGTTCTCACCGTTTCTGACCATGCCGATACCTATATTTATAGCCTGTGACAGCACCAGTGCTGCCTTTCTTTCCTCAGCATTCAGGTAGGTATTGCGCGAACTTTTCGCAAGACCGTCTTCTTCGCGCACTATCGGGCAGCCGATTATCTCGATATCCATATTCAGGTCATCGACCATATGTCTGATGACTGCAAGCTGCTGGGCATCTTTTTTGCCGAAATATGCCCTGTCAGGCTGAACTATGTTGAACAGCTTCGACACAACAGTGCAAACGCCCCTGAAATGCACAGGGCGGCTAAGCCCGCAGAGTTCCTTTGTCAGCACATCCATATCAACAAAGGAGGAAAATCCTTCGTGATACATCTCGCTCGGTTCGGGATTGAATATGATATCGCCGCCGTGTTCTTCCACCAGTGCCGCATCACGTTCGATATCGCGCGGGTAGCTTTCAAGGTCTTCGGTGGGACCAAACTGCATCGGGTTCACAAAATCAGATACCACCGTCCTGTCATTGTCACGGTGAGAAGCATCTATAAGGCTTGCATGACCCTCATGCAGATACCCCATAGTCGGCACAAGACCCACGCTCAGACCCTGTGACTTCCATTCCTTTACCTGTCTGCGTACTTCATCTATAGTCTTTACTATCTTCATTTTACTCATACTCCTTTGCTATGGCTGATATCACATCTTCATCTATCGCATATGTGTGTTCTTCTGACGGGAAACTGCCGTCCTTTACCGCTGTGATATAGTCAGAAACGCCCTGACGCATCACTTCGCCCACATCTGCAAATTTTTTGACGAACTTCGGAGTATGACCGACGGTAAGCCCCAGCATATCCTGATAAACAAGCACCTGACCGTCACAGCCGCTTCCCGCGCCGATGCCGATGGTCGGTATGACCAGCTTTTTGGTTATTATTTCAGCCAGCTTTGCGGGTATGCCCTCCAGCGTGACCGCGCATGCGCCTGCCTGCTGTATCTTTACAGCATCTTCAATGAGTTTTCTTGCGTTGTCAAGGCTTTTGCCCTGAACCTTGAACCCGCCGAATACATTGACTGACTGGGGTGTAAGTCCCAGATGTGCCACAACGGGTATCGAAGCATTTACGATGGCACTTATCTGCCCGCAGACCTCAGCGCCGCCTTCCAGCTTTACAGCATTTGCGCCGCCCTCCTTTATAAGCCTGCCTGCATTGCGCACCGCATCTTCTGTGCTGACCTGATATGACATAAACGGCATATCGGCTACCACAAAAGCGTTATTTGCACCTCTCGCAACAGCGCGGGTGTGATGTATCATGTCCTCCATAGTGACAGCGAGGGTATCATCATACCCAAGCATCGTCATACCGAGCGAATCCCCGACCAGTATGGAATTCACACCGCACTCGTCAAAGATGCGTGCAGTCGTGTAGTCATAAGCGGTAAGCATCGTTATCCTGTCGCCCGATTGCTTCTGCTTAAGCAAGGTCAAAACTGTGTTTTTCATAAGCATGTACTCCTTTTTATTATGTTACCTTTCCGACTTGTTCGGATAAGATACATGTACAGGGCAGTCCTGCATTTTACATTATAATATTATATCACAGGCGATCTTACTTTTCAAGTGACAGCATGCCGAATTTACACACTTTTGCATGGCTGTCACACACATCTTTGAACATACTTTCAGTCAGAAATTAGATGATGTGCCGTCAGGAACGCCTCGAATTAAAATATTTACCATTTTTTAGGTTAATGTAAACTTTAAAATATTTGAAAATGAATATTGACAAACGTTTCGGTATGCTGTATAATAATGCTGTTGCGAAATATCGCTGAAGAGTAAAAATACGTTCGTTAAGTGTTGGCTGAACGGGGAGTTGTCAGTCAGACGAAAAGCGTGTGCTTTTAGCATCGGCTTGCGGTTCGTATTTTGCATCCCGCTTCATAGGGCAAAATAAAAGACATCACGCCTTCTTTTCTGTCGTATGAGTGAGGAAAAGGAGGATTTTTTTATGAACACAAACAATTCAACAGCAATCGAGCCGAACATAAAATTATTCGGCTCAACAAAGGTACTGGCGGCGGCATCTATCTTCGTGGCACTCAGCATAGTGCTGGGCAAGTTCTGCGCCATCAACATCGGTGACAGCATACGCATCGGATTCGGCGGTCTGCCTATACAGATGGCAGGCATGTTCTTCGGACCTGTCATCGGCGGGGCGGTAGGTCTTGTGGCTGACTTGGTGGGCTGTCTGCTGAGGGGCTATTCCATCAACCCCATCATCACTGTGGGTTCGACCTGTATCGGTCTTGTATCGGGTCTTATGTTCCACAATGTACTTAAAGGCATAAAGCCTGTTATACCGAAGATAGCCATATCTGCCGTATGCGCACACATCGTTGGTTCGATGATAATAACTTCTTTCGGACTTTATGTGTACTACCACACACCGATGAAGACCCTCTTCATGCGCGTACCGATATATCTTCTCACTTCGGCGGCTGAAACTGTAATAATATCGGCGCTTATGTCAAGCAAGGCATTCATGCGCGAACTTGAAAAGGTGAGAAGATGACATACACCGAAGCGCTCGACTACCTTAAACTTGCTTCCGAAAGGGGCAGTAAGCTGGGGCTTGAACGTGTGGAAGCACTGATGGGACTGCTGGGTGACCCGCAGGAAAAAGTGAAAGTGATACACGTTTCGGGCACAAACGGTAAAGGCTCTTTCGGGGCGATGCTGACATCTGTGCTGTGCAGTGCAGGCTATAAAACAGGCGGATTTTCTTCGCCTGCCATAACTGCCGTTACCGACAGTTACCGCATCGGCTGTAAAGAGATAACAGAGCAGAGATTTGCCGATATCATCACAAAAGCCGCTCCCCTGTGTGAAAGCATGGACGACAAGCCCACCGAATTTGAGGTGCTGGCGGCGGCGGCATATCTTCTGTTTGCTGAGGAAAAGTGTGATATCGCAGTAGTCGAGTGCGGTATGGGCGGTGATACCGATGCCACAAATGTTATGACCGCTCCCATGCTTTCGGTGATAACCAATGTTCAGTCAGACCACTGCGGTTTTCTGGGAAGCACGATTGCTGAGATAGCCTCACACAAGGCAGGCATAATCAAACAGGGTCGCCCCGCATATTTCGGCGGTGACAGTGAGGAAGCACTCAATGTCATAAAAGCAAGGGCGGCTGAGATGTCTGCACCGCTGACTTTGAAGGATCTCTCCCCCGTTTCAGATGTTCGGTATTCTCTTGACGGCATAAGCCTTACGTGGAAAGGTCTGCCGCTGAACACTCCCCTGTGCGGCTCTTACCAGCTTGACAATATCGTAAATGTGCTGACATGTGTTGATATCCTGAGAGATATTGGCTTTGATATAAGCGATGATGCGCTGAAAAAGGGTCTTGCAGAAGCAAAGTGGCATGGCAGGTTCGAGATACTCCGCCGTGAGCCGTATGTTATATTTGACGGCGCACATAATCCCGACGGCATACGCTTTGCGGCTGATACTATATCCCGCTGTTTCGATAAAAAAGCGGCGATACTTATCGGCGTTATGGCAGACAAGGAATACAGCCTGTATGCCGACATGCTGGGCTGTTACATCGACAAGGCATTCACCGTAAGACCCGATAACCCCCGCGCCCTTGACAGCGGAAAGCTGGCTGAAGTCTTCAACGGAAAAGGCATAGAAGCCGAGAGTTTTGAAGTACTTGCAGATGGTGTGCGCAAAGCATATTCTTACGCAAAAGAAAAGGATATCCCGCTGATAGCATTAGGCTCGCTGTATATGTACCGCGAGTTCACAGCGGCGCTGGAAAATTGCTAGAGCGTGCTATACGGGCATATACCACAAGCTGTGTCAGCGTTTTGCGCCGCACAGCTTTTTTCTTATGCAGACAAAAAAGCCCGCCCTCCCGAATGTCAGAGAGGACGGGCTTTATCTATAGCGATCCAACTTTTTAAATTCACAAGATCCGGTCGCAAAAGCTGTGATCTATGGGTTTTGTGACTGGATTTTGTCTGAATTTTGAGGCGGATTGCTATATATGCCTGCTGCGGTATGGTTAACGTACTTGTGTGGGATATATCATTGGGTGTATGCAGTCAGGCTTGAGTTGAACGCTTGTTTATTCTGCCACGCAGATAACATAGCAGCCGTCAGGCAGTGAGTAGTTTACACTTACGACCTCGCCCGATGCGAAACGCTTGCTGGGTATATACTTTATCATATAGCTTTCGCCCAGATAGTTCACCCACTGTTCAGCGGCTTCGGGTGTGCCGCCCTTGAATGTGTTCAGAACATAGTTCATCACGCCATCATAGTCTTTAATCTCATATTCTTCTTTCAGAGTGGGCACATAGTATGCCACATTATGATACATCGATTCATATTCATCATATCTGTATGTATTTTCTGCGTGTTTCCACAATGCACCATCTTCCAACTCCATGTAATATGCAAGCAGCAGCTTCTCGCCCACATTGTAGAGATCGGTATTGTCTGCCTCATCGATAGTTTCAGCGTAAGTGCCTGCAAATTCATCATCGTATTCAGATATCCTTCTGCCGATAGGTATGATAACTACCATATCGCCGCTTGCCGCATCGTATTCTCTGAGCTGTGAAAGGTATGGAATCAGTTCACTGCCCTTGAAGCATCTGCCGTCAAGTCTTACAGTGCATCTGAAATACAGTCTGCCCACGTTTTGCATTTCATCTTCGGTGTACTCGCTCAGCGGCTTGAATTCATCGGTGCGTGTCCTGCCGTATATCTCCTTAGAAGTCACTGTGCCTTCGCAGATGAAAGCAGCTTCATCTACCTCCCGCCTTGCATCATCATTTATATAGTTATCCTCATCAAGGCTGTAGTCGATATCAGCGGTGCTGTCTGCCTGCTGGGTGTCAGCAGACGAACCATTGCTGTCTGCCTTTGACGAACTGTCAGCCGCCGCTGTGCTGTCATTTACAGTGCTGACAGGAGTGCTGTTATCCGAATTTGTACCGGTGTCTGTCTTTTTGGCACTGTCATCTTTGAGCACTACAACGTTGCTGTTGTCTGCCTTTTCTGCGGCTGATGTGGTCTTGCCGCTGTCATTTTTCTTCTCCTGTTTCTTCTCCGCGCTCTTCTCCGATGTGCTGTCGTCTGCATCGGGGGCAGTTTCGTTATCTTCTTCATTCACCTCTGATGAAGTATCTTCATCGGAAGAAGTTACAACCGTTGACCTCACCTTGTCGGGTCTTGACGAAACTTCTCTGTCGTCCGATGCTCTCAGTCTGTGCATAACGAATGTGCTGCTGCCCAGCATAACGAGTGCGCACGCCGCTGCTATTATTCCTTTGCTGTTTCTGATGGTCGCTGTACTGTTTGTCATGATATTTTTCTCCTTGCTCTCTCTTTCTCTGATGATTCTCTCGTCCGAACGTTCGCCGCCGTTTTCCGCCGCAAGAACGTTCTCTAGTATCCTGTTCTTAGTATCTTTATAATACTTTTGAGCTACGTCGGAATAACGCATGGCTCCTGTCCTCCTTTACTGTTTTTTTCAGCTTTTTCAGCATTCTGTACATCTTTGTCTTTACTGTTGACTCCTCCATATCAAGCACTGATGCCGTTTCTCTCAGCGTCAGCCCTTGACCGAAATGCAGCATGAAGATGTTGAAAGCTGTGATGTCCGACCTTTTGAGTACTGCCATCACTTCTTCATAAGCTGTACACTCGGTCTTTTCCAGTGCAGTCAGCGCATCGTCGTCGGGGATATCATAGTGATCATCTATGTTCTCGACGGTTATCTTGCTGCGCCTTACCGCATCTGAGCCGTAATGATCCGACAGATCATTTTTGGCTATCCTCAGAAGATAGTGCTTCGGGTTGAGCACCGTTGCGCCGCTCAGCATTTTTCTGTAAAATGTTAAGTAGACGTTCTGTATCAGATCCTCTGCATTCTCGCGCGTGTCCGCTTTGGACATGATATAACGGTATATGTAGTCATAAGTGTCATCATAGATCTTCTGAAACTGCAATGTCACATCTTTTTTGCTCAATGCCTCACACCTCCTTCCGTGTGGGGGGCTTTCTTGCCCCTTCCGTAATAATAGACCCCTGCGGCTAAAATTTAGTTTCACTTTTTTTCGATATCCTGCAAGTTTTTTATTCTTCTACAGTTTAAACGATAAAGCGCCTGACACTGCGGTGCTTTTTAGTCAGACAGCACAGTTTGTCCTCTGCTGTCTTATGAACGGTTTTTATCCATGACCGACATCTCAATTTATCAGCGGTGCTACTATTTTAGCAGATCTTTCCTAAAAAAGCAACCGTCTTTCAACGCTGAGGATATCTGCATAAAAAAGAAAGAACGGCTCAGCGTCCGTTCTTTCTTGAAAGGAAATTATGGGTAAAACTGCATTACATAACAGTTACGGTAACTGCGTTCTTGATAGCGTTCGCAACATCCCATGTGCCGTTTACCTTTGCGGCTACTGCAACCTTGTAGGATTTGCCGGGTGTAAGGTTCTTGGGAGTTGTATAGGTAGTTGTTGAAGAAGATATCGACTGAGTCTGTATCCTCCACTTGCCTGCCAGATATACAGCTATGCCGTAATTCTGTGCATTTTCCACTGCGTCCCATGTAAATCTTATCTGGTGATACTGCGAGTTGTAGCTTACCTGTACAGATTCGGGATAAGTCTTGCCGCTTGGCTGGGGCTGAGGATCCTGCTGTTTCTCAGGTCCCAGTATGCCTGTGCCTGCAACTGCACCGATGACTTCATCTATATAGAATGAAGTGGAAGCGTTGTCAGTTTCAACATATATCTGTAAGTTGGAAGCGCCTTCGGGTATCTTGTAGTTGGTGTTTGCCAGCTGTACCCACTCACCCTTAGTGACAGTTTCGGAAGCTATCTTGTCATAGTGAGTAACACCGTCAGAACCGTCATACTGGAGAGTCAGGTGGAACTTGTCGGTTGAATCGCCGTTCAGGTAGGAAACGATAGCGCTGAAGCTGTACTCGGTGCCTGCCTTGAATGCGCGGCTGTCCAGCTGATAGGAAGCACCGTTCCATGCGCTCTCTCTGCCTGATACATACAGCGAATTGCTGCCTACGAATGCAGTCGCGTTGCTGGAAGCTATGCTTGCCGGACCTCTTGCAGAGAAGCCGCTTGTATCGCCCTCAAAACCGCACTGGAAGTACCAACCGTACTTGTTGGGTTCTACAGGTGTCACAGTGGTGTTGCCGTTGTATTTTGAACCATCGCCCCACTTTTCTTTGGGGATTATCGAAGTTACATAGCTATAAGCGGTCTTGGGCTGGTTGTTGCCGTTGTACAGCAGAGGATAGTTTGGCTGACCATTGTTATTGGTACCTACCCACGAGTTGTTGTCGTTGGGACCCCAGACCTGTACCAGAGTTACCTTGCCCTTGTACTTGCCGCTGGCGTTTACATCAACGCAGTGCTGGAATATAGCCTTGTACTTCTCAGCCTGCTGCTGGTCAGTAAACCTGCCGCCGTCGCGGGAGATATCAAGTTCGGTCACCTGTACATCGATGCCCAGACTCAGATAGTCATCCATAGCCGCCAGATAGGAAGAGGTGCTGCCCCAGTCCCACTGACCTGTACTGCAATCGATATGCGACTGCATGCCCATGCCGTCCAGCAGACCCTTGTTGTGCAGAGGGATAAGGATAGTGTTCTTTATGCACTCCTTCTTATCGGAAGCAAACTCGTTGTAGTCGTTGTAGTAAAGTTTGCAGCCATCAGGCGCATATCTTCTTGCATAAGTGAAAGCCTTCTCAACGAAAGAGTTGTTGCCGTAAACTCTTACCCATGCGGAAGAACCGTTCTGACCGTTAGTGCCGTTGGTAGGGCGCAGACCGCCGTTCTTTGCAGTGCCGTCATAGATGACCTCGTTGCAGACATCATATGAGTACAGGTTAACAGACGGATACTGTGTAGCGTAAGCGTTGAACATGTTCTTGATATAGCTTTCCATACGCTTATCCATCACAGATGATGATACATAGCCGCCGTTGTCGCTGAAATTCGACTTAAAGAACCACTCAGGGGTCTGGCTGTGCCATACGAATGTGTGACCTCTGAAAGCGATATTGTTCTTGGCACAGAAATCAAGTATAGCCGCACAGCTGTTGAGAGTTACCTTAACGTTGCTGTCGCTTGAACCGTTCTGCACGATAGTCGCATAAGGCTTTGTTTCATTCTCGCACTCCACTGCGTTGTGGTCTTTGAGGATTATGCCCTGAATAGCCGAATTTCTGATAGTGTTGCCGTTGAAGATGTTGCCCACACGGAAGTAGTCAGCGAACTCGTCCTTAAGACCTTTTTCATACGAAGCCGCTTTTGCCACAGCCGCCGACTTCTCGGCAGTTACCCTGACATCATCGAACACGAAATCATCTGTCAGGTCATTGGTAAGGGTCAGTTCATACTCGTAGGTATCATCAGGTGCCTTGTAGTCAGCCGAAAGTTCTGCCCACTTGCCGCCCTTTACTTTCTGTTCTGCAAGGGTGACAACAGTTTCCTCTTCGGTCTTTTCATCTATGTACTTAAGGGTCAGCGTAAAAGTGGTATCCTTCTCACTGAACACCTGCATCGAATAATCATACTTTATGCCGCCTGAAAGATACAGACCCTTTGAAGAAGCCGCGCCGTCCTCAGCTGAGGTACGGCCTGTTACCTTCATGCCGCGCGAAGCCTCAAAACCTGCGCCTGCATCGGCGGTAAGTTCGATGGAAGTATCGGTACCATGCCAGCCGTCATAGTTCAGTTCAAAACTGTCATAAACGACCTCCTGTGCGCTTACAGGTGCGGCAAGCTGTGGTACTGCTGTTGCAAGACAGCTGAGCGCCATCAGCATAGCCAGCAATTTCTTATGCTTTTTCATGTTCAAACATCTCCTTAAAATATCATTTTACCGTTGAAAACTAACTGACAAAAACAACATATAGTTATTTTTTCTAACTATATTTTACAACAACAGAATATACATTTCAACCCAAAAATTGCAGATTTGGTGGAAAAACTGCATATTTTTTGCGATTATTTGCTTTAGGAAGCCATTTAAAAAGAAAAAATGCAGAGCCGCCGCTCTGCATCTGAAAAAATATCAAGTTTTGGTCTTGTACAGCCGCCTCATATCTTTATCCTTATGATAAGCCTGCTGTCGGCAAGTTCGGCGGAGATACTGCCGTTCATCTGCTCGATGAAAGTCCTTGCTATGGACAGACCAAGACCTGTGGAATTTCTTGCCGCCTGCACCGTATAAAAACGGTCAAACAGCCGTTCCACCTGAACTGTCGTCAGGTCGGCGGCTGTATTTGAAAATATTATCTCTCCCTCAGCGGAAAGGCTTATGAACAGATCTCCCCCGCTGTATTTCAGGGCATTGTTCATAAGGTTGTTGAATGTCCTTGCAAGGGCGTTTTTGTTGACTTTCCTTATGACCTTTTCTTCGCAGAGTTCTATCTCAGGTGTTATGCCTTTTTCGGAGAGCGCCGCGTAGTAGCCCATTATGCAGTCTTCAAGCACCTGATTTACCGACAGCTCCTCAATTTCGGCATCAGCATCGGAAGAAAGTATGACAGAGTAGCGGAAAAGTTCCTCTGTCAGCTGTTTCATAAGTTCCGCCCTGCCCCCGATTATATCCAGATACTTTTCCATCTGTTCCGACTTTTCTTCCTTTTTCATAACTTCCAGATAACCGCATATAGCGGTAAGAGGTGTACGCAGGTCGTGGGAGATATTGGTTATTGCGGCTTTAAGCTCCGCGTCGCCGCTGACATATCGGTTATGTTCTGCCCGCAGTTTTTTTAGCTGAGTGTTTATACTGCCTGCCAGTTCACGCATGTCCCTGTCGGCTGAATGTATGGATATGACGGTATTCGTATCAGTTTCCAGCTTTTCAGCAAACTGCCTTTTTATCGACCTTGCGGCAGTTTTCAGAGATATTATCTTGATGACCAGCGCCGCTGTTATCACAGCAAACAGAACATATACCATACGCAGTACTCCTTTTTATCTAATATCCTTTTTCTCCAGCAGATGCAGACCTGCGGCAGTGATGATGACTGCCGATACCGCCGATATGACTATCTGTACAGGGGCGGTGAATGCTATACTCGTATCACCGATCAGCGACATCGAAAGCCACTGACCATATGGGATAACATTTATCAAAGCCCTCAGCACCGCGCCGATGCCGTCGCCTGCTATGCCCATGATCGCCTGCATCAATATAACTGCCATGAACGATGCCTGAAATGACATTATCGCAATAGCGGCTGAAAGGACTTCCTTTTCAATATTCATGCTGACAAGCACCAGAACAGAAAGGTTCGCAATATCATAAAAAACTGTTCTGACGATGCACGAAGCTATCTCACTGCCGTCGGGAAGGACATGTGCCCCCAGCAGTGCCGCCGCTGCCCACACTGCGATCATTATGAGCATGCCCAGCGTCACAGCACCGAAAGATGCAAAGTATATCTCCCGCCTTGTCCTGCCGCATATCAGCTTATTGCGTATAGCACCGCCGAAATATTCAGCACCGAGAAATACCGCCGTAAACAGCGAGAAGAATGCAGGTATGCCAAGACTTGCCAGCTTTGCACATTCAAGATCGTTATTGATATTGTGGAGCGGCAGTATCTCAGCACCGTTTGCCGAGATAAAATATGTTATGATAAATGCCGCCGCCAGACCGAATATATATAATTTATGCCTGAACATCCTTGCACAGTATGAACCGAAAAGTTCTGTCATCGCACTTTCCTCACTTTATGTCCTTGCGGCAGAAATTGAGCAGACCTGCCGATGTTATGACTGCTATCGCCGCTATATCTGTAACTATCATTTTTGTTCCGTTTTCGGGATATCTGTCCTCTGACAGGACACACACCTGACTCTGCGGGTCGGTATCGTATATCACACCGAATATCTTCATCGCTAGAGTATCTTCTTCTGTCATTTCGATAATTTTGCCCTGTTCTTCCGCAAGTGCCTTTTCAGCCTTATCTTCCGTTATCACCTGATAGGACATCATGCCTGCCGCGAACACTGCCATCGTCAGAAACATAGAAGCCGCCACCGCGTAGGATTTTGAATTGACTATCGTAGTCACGAAAAGCGCCAGCGCGGTATACACAGCTATAACGCACAGCACTATCGGCTGTGTGCGCAGTATCTCGCTGAGGGGCGTGGTGTACATGCCGAAAAGAGGTATCGCCGCCGCTGATGCGGACACCGCACAGCACATCTGCATGATGACTGCGCCAATGAATGTGACGATGAAGTCCGAAAGATATATCGCCGCCCTTGAATGACCTGCCATTATCTTGTTGTTTATGGTCTTTTCAATGTAGTCCTGACCTATCAGCACCGACACGAAAGCGCCTATCAGAAGCCCTATAAATACCAGCCCCGAATTATACACTCCGTTGAGGGGAGCTGAGTCGGGAGTCCTGTCCTTTAACGAAACAAGCACTATGAACAGCGGGTACAGCACCATCACGCACATGCCTGTTTTAAATACCAGCGACCTGAACATTCTGCTTAGCCCCATAACTATCAGACTCGTCACTGTTCCTCACCTCCCACCAGAGATATATAGAAACTTTCAAGGCTCTCGTCCTTTTCGGTCATCGAAACGACCTCACAGCCCTGTTCGCTGAGTTTGCCTGCTGTCTGCGAGAAATTCAGCTTTGCAAAGACATCTGCCGTTTTGTCATCAAGTATCTTGTAGTCGATGCCCATTTCGTCCAGCACGCGGGAGAGTATGCCTGTATCTGTCACTGTCATTCTCACACATTTCCTGCAAGCCGACTCAAGTTCCTCAGCGCTCATCTCGCGCACTATCCTGCCGCTGTCGATGAAGCCGTAGTGTGTCGCCAGCTTTGCCAGTTCATCGAGGATATGGCTGGATATGAGTATGGTCATGTTTCTCTCGCGGTTGAGTTTCAGTATCAGTTCGCGTATCTCGATTATGCCCTGCGGGTCAAGACCGTTTATCGGCTCGTCCAGTACCACAAGGTCTGGGTCGCCGCACAGCGCTATGGCTATGCCCAGTCTTTGCTTCATGCCCAGCGAAAAGTTCTTCGCTTTTTTTCTGCCTGTATCGGCAAGCCCCACCAGTTCGAGCAGTTCGTCTATGCCGTCAGTATTTGGCAGACCGAGTATCCTGTACTGCTGTCTGAGATTTTCACTGGCTGTCAGGTCAAGGTATATGGCAGGAGTTTCCACCACAGCACCCATTCGCCTTCTTGACTTTACAATATCCCTGTCGGTATTTTTTATGCCGAATATCTCAAACCCGCCCTCAGTCGGTCTTTGCAGACCTGTAATAAGGCGTATCAGCGTGGTCTTGCCTGCGCCGTTCCTGCCGACAAAGCCGTATATCGCGCCTTTCGGGATATTCATGGTCAGCCCGTCAAGGGCGGTGAAGCCTTTATATTTTTTTCTTAGTTCTGTTGTCCTGAGTACGTATTCCATCTTTGTTTCCTCTTTCTTTTTCACTTTGTTCTTCACATATTTTTTCTGTTTTTCATGTTCTCCGATGCAAAGAACACAGCTTCCGCAGATGCCATAACTGCCATCGCGGTGAACGTCACTGCCGCCAGATATCTTGCATTGAATATCCAAAGCCCCACACCTGCTGTCACCATCAGCGCCGTCATCACAGCCGCGACTGCTGTCAGGCGGCACACTATTTTCTGATGCCTTTCACTCAGCATATCCTTACTCATAGATGCTATGAATACCAGCAGTGCGGGCACAGCAAGTCTGCCGTCATATTCCCCCGCCATTAAAAATCCTGCCGCCGCTGCCGCTGACATGACTGCCGATACCGCTTTTGTCAGCAGATAAGTGAAACCTTTTTCCGATATGATGTTTGCCATTGTAATTACCTCCGTGTTGTTTACTGAGGGGCTGTTCCCCTTTTTCTGATATCAGTATAACACACAATAGTCAAGATTGCGGCAAAGAAAAAGTCAAGATTTGGTCAAGATATCATCAGCGCATCTTGAACCCGATGCCGTACACCGCTTCGATATAATCGTGACCGTTCACAGCTTCCAGCTTTTTGCGCATATTGCTTATATGCTGTTTTAACGACCTCTCGGTGCAGTCGGGGGTATCTATGCTTATCTTATCGAGTATAGTCGTTCTGCCCACAGGGGTGTTCGGATTTTGCATGAGCAGTTTCAGTATCGCACACTCAGTCCTCGTCAACCTGACCTCTTCACCGTTTATCGCAGCTGTCAGCGTATCGCAGTGCAGCGTCAGGTCACCGAATGTCAGTGCAGCTGCATCACCCTTAGACTGTGCCATTCTCAGCTGTACGGCTATCCTCGCAGTAAGTTCAGCTATATTGAACGGCTTTGTCACATAGTCACAAGCACCCGCCATAAGCAGACCCACCTTGTCGGCAACATCAGCTTTCGCGCTCACCACTATCACAGGTATGTCCTTTATTTTTGGCAGAAGTTCTTCTCCGCTAAGACCCGGAAGCATAAGGTCGAGCAGTATCAGGTCGGGCTTTTTACGTTCTACCACCAGCAAAGCCTCAGTGCCCGAATAAGCCCGCAGCACCCCGTAGCCCTCCCTATTCAGCGCTTCCTCCAGCATATCACCTATATATATATCGTCATCGATGACCAGAATTTCCTGCATGAACGTTCCTCCTGTCTGTAAATGTCAGCACAAGAAAAAGTATACCACATTATCCGCAAAAAGTAAAGTTTTATGTCATCGGGTGAGGTCGGCACAGATAGCTGTATCCTTCCCTGCTTGCGTCAGAAACATATACCACACAAAAAACTTCCCCCGTCAGCATCGCCCACAGATGCTATGCGGCACCAGCCGCCGTCTTCCGGCGCATGGATATAATCGTCCTGCTGTAATTCTTTTTGCGAATTGAATATACCTGTTATTATGATAATATCAAGACCCGGTTTTTTAGCCTGTATATGCGCGCCTTTTACAAGTTCATAGTCCGATGGGTCAACTATTTCGGCAAGATGACGGCGATACGTTTGTTTAATTCATAATTCATAATGTGGTTATCACGCTGACACACCACGAAAACAGCGGCTTTATACAAGTCTGCTATATCATATTCACTGATGCCGCCTGAAAACAGCAAACCCAAAAAGGTAACGGCGAACATCAGGGAGATCATTCGCTGTACAAGTTTACGCT
>OCTW011596038.1_pt1 | contig 14953 bp, 9 predicted proteins | sample 1539671 | NCBI WGS metagenome assembly OCTW01 (sample SAMN02144230, study PRJEB22623) | gut metagenome | biome: sheep rumen | host: Ovis aries | place: New Zealand
GACAGTTTTTCCGTATCAGAGGCTGATGGCAACAGATATTACTTTGGTTCTGATGGCAAGGCTGTAACAGGCTGGCAGACCATTAATGAGTGTATATATTATTTCAATGAGGATCACGTTGCGCAGATCGGTTTCCAGACTATAGATAATGACATATATCTCTTTGATGAGTATGGAAGAGCTAAGATTGGATACTACAGCTATACTGACGAAACGGATAATGTGAAATATTACTATTTCTTTGGTGAAGACGGAAAATCCCTGTCCGGAAAAATAGATATACCTGAAAGAGATCACGCATTTTACTATAAGGGTGACGGAACCATATACATGAATGAATTCGTAACTGAAGAGGATGGAACCCTTTATTGGACCAATAGTGGCGGAAAAGTCTGCAAGGATAGCTGGAGAAATATTGCTAAAGCTGATTTTGGTATCGATGATCCTGAGCAGGGTTATTACGTTCATTGCGATCCGCAGACCGGTGCTGTATCACAGGGGCTTACAACCTTTGACAGATATGATGATAAAACAGACACCTATGTGACCTGTACATATTTTCTGGATAAGGATGCTGAACGTGGATACAGGATGGGATTTGTTGAGGATGCCGATGGCAATACCTATTATATGGAATCAGCCGATGGTGTAGGATATATGTATAAGGGATACTTCTGTGATATTGAAAATCAGAAGGTATATTACTTTGATCCGGAAACAGGTATCCTGAAAAAGGGCGGAACAGTTTCAATCCCGGGAACATCTATTGAGATACCTGTAGCTGATAATGGCGAAATGGATTATATGGCTGCATCAGTTATACAGGAGGATGATTCATACATAACGAGACTTATCAGATATTCTCTGTCACAGATGTTCAAGCCTTACGGAAAGCCAAGCTATTCCAAGGATCTTATGATAGATCTTAATGATGTTCCAAAGTATAATTGCTCGGGATATGTTATCAGGATGTATGCCGAAGTCAATCGTAATAATGATGGTAATCTGGTTGATATCTTTAAGATTAATGGTGTAAAAAATAATGATCTTGTACTGTTCTGTGATCTGACGGATGATCTGTCTGAGGCATCAACCGGAGACATTATATTCTACAACTGTGATGAGTGTGACAAATTCCTTGAAATCGCCGAAGATGCAGGTACAGGCAAAACATTTATGATTGATGATGACGGCGATGGCGTATGTGACAGAAAACATGAGGACATAGTTCTGGGAGACCGCCATGCACATGTTCATCACCTAGGAATTTATATAGGGAACGGTATGATGATACACGCTGCAAATAACAGGGGCGTTGTTATCCAGCCGCTTAGTGAGATGGCAAATTCAAAAACAGTTACTTTGTTTGGGTATGGAAGTATCAAAGAGGAGTATTTACCGGGGCAGGAATAATGATCATAAAAGGCGTGGTAACCAGTAATGCTTAACAAAATTAAAAAAATGATAAAAAAGATACCGGCGAAGGGAGATCTGATATATACAGTAGGAGCTACTATGCTGCTGCAGTTCTGTATGCAGATAGTATTGTATCCTCTTATAAACAAGATCAAAGGCGCCGAGTTTACGGGAGATGTACTTTTCTATATTGGTATCATATACATTGTGCCACAGGCGATAGCATCTTCAATGTCCAATATCAGATTGGTTTCCAGAAAGGTACTGGACGATATCAATGGAGAATTTGTTCCTCTGGTAGGCGTATTGTCCGTTATCTCCGGTTTCATATGTTTCATAATAACGCTATTCTTTAACTGCAGCCTCAGTTTTTCTCTGGTATATGGCCTGTATGCCATTATATATACGGTGAGAGTTTATCTGCAGGTTGAATACAGACTTACTCTTAGATTCAAACAGTATTTTATCAACTATGTTATACTCAGTCTGGGATATATGGTCGGATTTGTTGTTTTCCTCTATGTTCCGTACTGGCTGATAATCTTTATTGTAGGTGAGGTTTTTGCTACTGTTCATTCGCTTACACAGACAAAGATAAAGTCCTATTCGATCTCAAAGGACAGTATCAGGTATATCATAAGAAATACGATGATCGTAATGATCGCTATATTGATCAGGGATAGTGTTAATCAGTTTGATAAGGTTATACTGAAGATAATGGTTTCTTCAGAAACGGTTACTAAATTCAATGCTTTGTCACTGATAGGAAAATCTATTCAGATGCTTGTCGGACCTATAAATACTCTTATGCTGACTTATCTGTCAGCTAAGGATAAGAAGATCAGTGCACCGACACTCAAGAAAATGATCAAGGTTACAATAGTGATGGGTATTGCAGCGATGGCCGCGTGTGAGATACTTACACCGATTTATGCATATCTGTTCTATGGAATATCTGTAGCAGAGGGCCTGTCATTCGGATTTTTCATAAATCTTGAATTGATCATGGGATTCATAGCTTCTATCTATGTTATTACGGTATTATCCCAGGGACGGACAAAGATTTATTCGGCCATACAGACAGTATGGGGTGTACTCAGCCTGCTGCTGACACTGCTGTTTACTTATCTGTTTGGCATATATGGTATAGTAATCGCCATGATCATTACCAATCTGTTAAAGATGGTCGTATCCTATCGAGAGGTTAAGAAAACCTGCGAGAAAGATACATAAAATGACTCAGGATGCTTATAATAACGGCATCAGATATCACTGATGGTTATGGTTAATACGGCACATGGACCTTTTGTCTATGTGCCGTTCTTGACTATAACGGGGAAAGATTATATACTTCATAATGGTAAGTAATGATTTATATTGAAATAATGATGAGAAGAAGCTTTTATATGTAGTATTAAATACATTTTTTTATAAAAAGGAGGAACTATGAAGGTGAGGATTTATGGAAGGATTAAGAAGTTTTTTATAGTGATCGGATTATGTTTGTCAGTGGCGATAATGATAAATTCATCTTCGAAGATGAACTATGCTGCTCCTGATGAGGATACTGAAGAGACTGGGGACGATAAAGTATATTACACCGTTACCCTTGACGGAAATGGAAAAGCTGATACGTTATGGACCTATAAAGTACCTGAGGGAGGTACTCTGAATGATGTGATCGAAAACAGTGATGATCCTGAGCTGTTATGGAGCAAATACTTTCAGGAAATTGATGTTGATGGAAAGCATTACAAAGTTGAAAGGTATAAGATGAATCCGGACGGAGAAGATCCGGATGGACCACCATTCATTATACTGAATCAGGCTGATTTATTTAACTTAAATACTCCTGTTACATCGGATATTACTATATATGCCATGTGGGAAGAGAGACTCGATCAGATAGAACTCACCATAACGCTTCCTGAGGCTGGTACAGAGGTATTTACGCCGGTTATAGAAGACTACTATTATTGGATGGATCAGAAGGAACTGCCTGTTGTCTCAACACCGGAAGGTGCTGTTTATTTAATGGATGGTGATTATGAGATAGATCCTCCGGCTTACTGGATAGCCGATGAAAGTGGTGAAGAACCTTTCTATGGGCTTATCGAAGCAGGAAAGAAATATCTTATTATGGCATATATTACGACGGATTCTGCAAATTATTATCTTTCAGATGATACAGAGGTAATTGTCACGGGCGGAAGACTGGTTTTAAACTGTCTCGAGTATGATGGGTATGTTGTACTTGAAACTGATAAGATTCCGGATCCTGAGAAAGAGGATACGGAGGCCGATACAGAGATAACAACTGAGTCTGTTACAGAAGGCAGTACGGAGATAACAACAGAGTCTGATACAGAGGGCAGTACGGATATATCAACAGGAGCGGAAACAGAACAAGTGACAGAGACTGGGGAGGATACTGAGACAACGACTGAGATTGTGACTGAATCCGAAACAGAAGTTTCTGAGGATACAGAGGCTATACCCGCAACGGGAGAGATGTCTGATGCAACAAAGACAGATGCTGAACCGGCAGAAATAGTAACTACCACTGAATCCGATGCTTCGGCTGGAGATGCATCCGAGGCTGCTGTCGGAAATGATGAACCTTCAACCGGAGATGAATTTCCAATTATGCTGTTTGTTACAGCAGCGATCTGTTCTCTGATCGGAGGCGTAGTAGTTCTTAAACGCAAAAACAATAAATGAAAATGATAAAAAGAATTCAGAGTTTATTTAAATCAAAACTTATAACGGCACTTGTTCTCAATCTTCTTTTCTTTCTGTTTTGCATCTTTGTACTCGATGTAAAATACGAAGTATCGGATGATTTTATGATTGACAGTGTGTTGTCCGGAGCCTATAACCAGAAAGGGTCCGGAGATTATGATACCCATTTGCTCTTTTCGAATATTCTGCTGGGTTATCCGATAAAGCTTCTAAATCTGCTGATACCGACGGTTAGCTGGTATTTTGTATTTTTGATGGTGACTTCATTTGCATCACTTACAACGATCCTCTATATCATCCTTTCGTGTATAGAAAATCTGAGTTGTCGTATTGGTGAACATGAGGCTCGAAAAAAACCGGTTGGTGCCGGAATAGCATTGGCTGTGATCTTTCTTGTCTATTATGCAGCCGACCTGTATTCGATACCGCAGTTTACCAAGATCGGAGCGGCTGCGGCAATTTCCGGTGGAAGCTTCTTTCTTTATCTCCTTTGGAACAGACCTGTAAAATACAGGATTCCGGCATATATTGCAGCGGTTTTGCTGACTTTGACGGGTGTTATGATCAGATCCAGTGTTATGGGTGTTACAGTACCTTTTCTTTTGCTTCAGTTTGTTTTTTATGTTTTCAAAGCAGAGGATACATCGGATAGTAAGGTTCTTCGTGCCGCATATTTTAGAAAGTGTGTTGTCAGATTTGCGCTGTGCTCCATTCTTGTAGGAACGGTTCTGATTCTGAATGTTATAGGACAGGCATTGTTCAGTCGTACGGAAGCATATAAGCAGTTTAAAAATTACAATTCGCTTCGTGCCGGGGTGACTTATACAGTTAAAAAAGGATATGATGAGGTTGAAGACGCCTTTAAAGTGATAGGTTTTGATGATGTTGACTATTATATGATCCAGTCGTGGAATTTCTATGACAGAGATATCTATACTGATGAGTACCTTGAATATATTGATGCGGTATTAAAGGAAAAGAGTAACGAAAGAACGCATTCTTTGGAATATGTACTGGATCAGATGGCCAAGAGAGATTATACCTCTTATCATGTTTTTATCGGTCTGATCATTATAATGATAATGACATTTATAATAAAACCGGGCAATCTGACCTGGCATATCGGCAATCTTATACTGACATTTTTTATTCTGGGAGTATTTTTCTGGACCGGAAGGGTTGTTTACAGAGTTGAATTTGGAGCTATTTTCAGTGCGGCGGTAACTGCGCTGGTATGTGGGCTCTTCCCGAGAGTGCATGTTGTGACTGAATCGGAGCAGCCGGATGAGCAGACAAAACATGAGGCTGAATCAAACGGATCTGAAGAACAAGCAACAGACACTGACATGCCAACAGTACAAACAACTGAACCGAGCGAGCCGGCGGAACAAACAGTTGACACTGATATACAGACCGAAGAAATCGTACCTGCGACCGATATTGAGCGGAACGTTCATGAGGATAAAGCCCGTGCTGTATCCGGGGACAGAGTATCGAAGGTATGCCTCTTTGCCATGGTTATAGTCATGGTAGCGAATCTCTTCCTTTTTATACCTGATACAAACTATAAGACTATGACGGACTCGGAATATGTGAGCTATTTAAGCGGTACGGTATTTAATTCAGCCAATTATGTATCCGGAAAATACCGTGTAAATGTCAATTCACGCAGACCTTTCGGTAATTTTGTGGATCATATAGAGGCAGATGAGGAGAATTATTATCTCCTTGATTTTTCAAGCTGTATTCAGCTTATATACTTTGACTACAAACCGTGGGAACGTCTGCCGGTCGGATATTTTGATGAAAACTTTATGTATCTCGGAAGTGTGACGATGCAGTATCCGGCTGAACGGGAGATGATGGAGAGACATGGAATCGATCCGGACAATCCATATAAGGATCTCGTGAAGGACGGAATATATGTTGTTGATAACAAGTACTACGAAATAAAACTCATGTATCTCAGAAAATATTATTATCCGAATGCCCGAAGGGAACTGGTGGATACTATTGACGGATATATGATATGGAAATTCTATGAAGAATAGTTAAAGAGTTAACGAAGAGCAGGGCGCCGGATGGCGCCCTGCTCTGTCGAAACACACTTTCATGTGCGACCGCCTGATATGCTTAATTATTCTGTTTATTTCTCACCATAAAGATCATCCAATTATCCGTATTATAACTATATGGCAAAAAATCGCACGTAACAGCCATGAAATCACGTGGCAGAATACGAGGATGGAATGCATACACATCAAGAGTACAGCCTATTATAATAAAACAAGAAATATTTGAATTATCATAATTATGTGATATATTGTACAGAGTGACTTTTTTTTCGGATACTATAATCTGATATTGGGAATGTTTTATTATAATATTTTGTTATACTCAGTAATATTCGACTTTTAGGAGGAAAAGAATGAGAAAGCATAAAAAGATCAGTGCCCTTATCCTGTCGGCAGCCATGATGGTCTCTATGGCCTGTTGTGGCAAGGAGAGTAAGATTGAGAAAAGAGAGAGAACAACCAGAGAATCGATTCTTGTAACTATTGACAGGGATCGTGACAGGACAACAGAAAACGTAACAGATGTTAGTACCGATGCGACGGACAGCACAGGTACAACCGATGTCACTACTGAGGTGACTGATGGTCCGGGCACAACAGATGCAACAACCGAAAGCTCTACAGATCAGCCTGTAAATGTTGATCCGGATGCTGAGAAGGCTTTCAGGGAATTTGAGGATGCATATTTTAAAGAAGCTCTTGAAGACAGCTGCCTCAATTATCATTATAGCGTAAATGACGGTTCGAAACTCGGTCTGACAAGACCGGAAGCTACCTGGGGCGATATTGACTGGAGCGACGCAAAGATCGAGGAAAACAATAAGAAAAATCAGGAATGGATGGACAGGCTTAAGGCTATTGACAGAAACGGCCTCAGTGAGGCTGACAGGATTTCCTACGATATCTACCTGGAGGAAATGGAAGATAACGTGGATGGAAGTAAATACATGTACTACACCAGCGATTTTTCTCCTATGGGCGTTCAGTCAAATTTCGCAAACTATTTTACTGACTGGGTTTTCAATGAAAAGCAGGATGTAGAGGATTATCTTGGTCTGCTTGATGATACACCAAGATATTTTGATGCACTTCTTGATTTCGAGGCAGAGCGTGTTGCCAAAGGCTATGGTATGAGCGATAACAATCTCGATGATGTTATCGAACAGTGCAGCACATTTGTAGAAGGCGGAGAAAATCACTTTTTGATAGAGGTTTTTGATGCGCATATTGATGCGCTGACATTCCTTACGGATGCAGAGAAGACGGAATATAAAGCAAGAAATAAGGATATTATCCTTAATAAGGTGCTTCCTGAGTTCACCAAGGTAGGTACAACTCTCGAACAGTATAAGGGCAAGGGTAACAATACTACCGGACTTGCCGGATATGACGGCGGTAAGGATTGCTATGCGTATATAATGAAGCAGAAAACGGGTTCTTCAAAAACTCCGGAGGAGGCTCTTGAAGTACTTTACAACAGATATAATGAGTTTATGTCTGAGATGACAAATCTCTACATGACCGATCCGGAGGCATATGCGTACTATGTCAATAACAGTGATAAGCTGCTTAAGGAAGCCGATACCGAAATGACTGTTCAGGAGGTCATTGAGAAGCTTATGGTAGTTGATACGGATCAATATCCTGCTATCGACAAGATTCCTTACACTGTGAGCATGCTTGATAAACCGCTTGAAACCATCATGGATAATGTGCTTGCATATTACAGATCGCCAAATGTTGACGATGAGGGGAATAACATTATCAAGGTTAACGGCGGTCACCTTGATGACCTTTGGGCAACCCTGGCACATGAAGGCTTCCCGGGACATATGTATCAGCATAATTACTTTTTGACCACCAATCCAAGCAATCTCAGAAAAATCACAACATTCCTTGGCTATGCTGAGGGCTGGGCAAAATACATAGAATACGACTCATATCTGGTCTGGGATTATCCTGATATCGACAATGATGAGGTTGTCGGAAAAATTGTAGCGCTTAATTCAGAGATAAATATGCTTGTTATGGGTATATTTGATCTTGAGGTTAACTACAACGGCTGGACGGTTGAGGATGCTACCCAGTGGCTTCAGAAGAACGGACTTAATACATCGGTAGCTCAGAAGATAATAGATGTAGTTTCCGGTGATCCGGGAATCTATCAGAGCTATGTTCTCGGTTACTACGAGATGAAGGGCCTTCGTGACAAAGCAGAGAAGGCACTAGGTGATAAGTTTGACCCGGTTGAGTTTCACAGGGTTATCCTTACCACAGGTCCGTGTCAGTTTGACATTCTTGAGAAACAGATTGATAAATATATTGATGAGAACAAATAAAAGTAACTGATATGAGAAAGAAAAAAGTGATATGAAGCTTGATATTTTATATGAGGACAAATACATACTGGCTTGTGTAAAGCCCTGCGGGGTGCCGTCACAGGGAGATAAATCAAATGATATCGATATGGTAAGTCAGGTTCAGAATTATCTCTTCGATAATTCCGATTCGGACGAAGAGCCGTATGCAGCAGTGATACACAGGCTGGATAAGCCGGTTGGCGGAATACTCCTTTTTGCAAAGGACAGGGAGACTGCGGCCAGGCTTTCCGATATGCAGCAGGATGGTAAGATTGAAAAATATTACCAGGCTGTTCTGACGGGCTTCCTCCCCGAGGACGAGGAGGGCTTTACAGACTACCTTCTGACTGATTCAAAGACCGGAACCACGAAGGTTGTTCCGAAGGGCACGAAGGGCGCAAAGGAAGCAAGGCTTTACTATGAGATACTTGATGAGTTTGAGACCGATATCGGTCCCTTAAGTTATGTACTTATTGAGCTTGAAACCGGCAGACATCATCAGATAAGATGTCAGATGGCGGCTCACGGAGCACCGGTCTGGGGCGACAGACGTTACAATCCGCAGTTTGGCGGCGGCTCGTCTAAAGGCGGACGAGGCATGGCAGGAAACAGATCAGGACACGGAGGAAAGAACGGTCAGGGTGGCCGTGGCAGGAATGGCGGATCCGGAGCAGGCGGTAAAAACAGCAGCGAGATCGGACTGTATTTTTCAAGAATGGAGTTCGACCATCCGGTAACGGGCGAGCGAATCATCCTTAAGACTGAACCCGAGGGCGCGGCATTCGAGGCAATCGAGCTGGATGAGGAGTAAGAAGTATCAGCCTGATAAACAAGCTGATCGCTGTAATCCGGAAGTATCAGCCTGACGAATAAGCTGATCGCTATAGCTCGGCAGTATCATCCTGATGAATAAGCTGACCGCTTTGATCAGCAGTCGCAGCGTATAACAAATAATTCCATGATCTGATAATCATCATGGAAATAAAGCTGAGGTTATGATACTATATATGCGGCGCTTACAATAAAACATAATACAAAACATAAAAAACAGTAAAAACTGTAATCAGATAACGAATTAATGTTGTAGAAAGAGGACAGAAAAATGGCAGATGATAAGAAAAAAGTTGAAGCGATAACATCGATGGAGGAGGATTTTGCGCAGTGGTATACTGACGTGGTTATCAAATCCGAACTCATTGGTTATACAAGTGTAAAGGGCTGTATGGCTATCAAGCCTGCAGGCTATGCTATCTGGGAGCTTATCCAGAAGCAGCTTGATGCAAAGTTCAAGGAGACAGGCGTTGAAAATGTATATATGCCTATGTTTATCCCTGAGAGCCTCCTCGAGAAGGAGAAGGATCATGTTGAGGGCTTTGCACCTGAGGTTGCATGGGTAACTCACGGCGGACTTTCACCACTTCAGGAGAGACTTTGCGTCAGACCTACTTCAGAGACACTTTTTTGTGATTTCTACGCTAAGGATATAGAGTCCTACAGAGACCTTCCAAAGGTTTATAATCAGTGGTGCTCGGTTGTAAGATGGGAGAAGGAGACAAGACCTTTCCTTCGTTCGAGAGAGTTCCTGTGGCAGGAAGGCCACACTGCTCATGCTACCGCTGAGGAGGCTGAGGAGAGAACCATTCAGATGTTAAATGTATATGCTGATTTCTGCGAGAATGTGCTTGCTATGCCTGTTATTAAGGGACAGAAGACCGAGAAGGAGAAGTTCGCGGGTGCTGTTGCTACCTACACTATCGAGGCTCTCATGCATGATGGCAAGGCTCTTCAGTCAGGTACAAGCCACAACTTCGGTGATGGTTTTGCAAGAGCATTTGAGGTTCAGTATACAGATAAGGAAAATAAACTGCAGTACGTTCACCAGACCTCATGGGGTGTAACAACAAGACTTATCGGCGCGATCATCATGGTTCATGGTGATGACAACGGACTTGTTCTTCCTCCAAAGGTTGCTCCTACACAGGTTATGATAGTTCCTATCATGCAGAAGAAGGCAGGAGTACTCGAGAAAGCTGAGGAGCTGAGAAGTGCTATCAGCAGCTATGCAAGAGTTAAGGTTGATGCTTCAGATAAGTCACCTGGTTTCAAGTTTGCCGAGCAGGAGATGAGAGGTATTCCACTTCGTCTTGAGGTTGGTCCAAGAGATATCGAAGCAGGCCAGGCTATCCTTGTAAGAAGAGATAACGGCGAGAAGGAAACAGTTAAGTTTGAGGATCTTGAGACAAGAATTCCGGAACTTCTCGAAACCATCCAGAAGGATATGCTTGAGAGAGCAAGAGCTCACAGAGATGCAAATACACATACCGCAAAGAACTGGGATGAGTTTAAGGACATCATCGAGAACCGTCAAGGCTTCATCAAGGCTATGTGGTGCGGTGAAACCTCCTGTGAGGAAGAGATCAAGGCTGAGACAGGTGCATCAACAAGATGTATGCCGTTTGAGCAGGAAACTCTTGCGGATGTATGTGTTCACTGCGGCAAGCCTGCAAAGAAGATGGTTTATTTCGGAAGAGCGTATTAATAATTTAGAGAAGGAATAAAGAAGAAATAAAGAATGAGCCGGATAATGACGCGATTCGCGCCGCTATCCGGCTCCTTTTTGACTTTATATCACGAAATATGTTATATGAAGCATCTAACTTTTAGTTGTTGACATATAATATATCTTCTTTAATATCATAGAATATATTTTCTGCTATATCTTCTTTAATATCACAAAATATATTTTCCGCCAGCCAGAAAGCTGTATGATCATCATTCAACCCCAAAGCTATATAATTACCGCACAGAAAGAAAGCCATATTATAATCACTCAGGCAGATAGATATGTCTCGGGAGTCCGCTTACATATACAGGGGTGAGCTCTGCCTGGATCAGCGGTTTCGCATAATCTATAAATTCCTGCCTCATCTGGGTATGATCTTCGTTGACCCACTCAAGAGGAACCTTTTTTTCAAGGTTTGCAACCTCGCTGATGTCATGGATCTCCGTGGTGCACTGGTATGGTGCATTTGAGATACGTTTCAGCGTGATGACCTTGCCGGTCGCGCCTTCATAAGCAGCCTTTACCGCCGCACCGCCAACCTGATAGGCCTCAGTGATATCGGTTCTTGAGCTGACGTGTCCTGCGCAGCGCTGGAGCGTGGACAGTTCGATGCTTCTTGTTTTTGTATCCATGGATCTTGCGATCACATTTGCAAGGTATCTTGCAGTTCCGGTAAGAGCTTTATGTCCGAATGCATCGACTGCATGAACGTCATCAGCAAGCTCGCACACATATCGTCCGTCCTCGAGCTTTACGCCCTCGGAAACGGCGATAACGACGCTTGGCTTGGCCTCCTGCATCCGTCTGACCTTCTCCACAAATCTGTCTACATTAAATGTGACCTCAGGAAGAGCTATCATATCAACGCCCTCTGAATCCTCTTCACGGGCAAGCGCGGAAGCGGCCGTGAGCCAGCCTGCATTTCGTCCCATGATCTCAACTATGGTCACATATTTGGTTCCGTAAACGGTGGCATCCCTGATGATCTCCTTCATGACAACGCCGATGTATTTTGCGGCGCTTCCGTAGCCCGGAGTATGGTCCGTTATCATAAGATCGTTATCAATGGTTTTAGGGACACCCATAAATCTTATTTCACTTCCGGTCTGCCTGCCGTATTCCGCAAGCTTGCAGATCGTATCCATGCTGTCATTTCCGCCGATGTAGAAGAAATAACCGATGTCCAGCTTTTTCAGAAGATCAAATATCTGCTGATAGATCTTCTTTCCGTTTTCATCATCCAGTTCAGGAAGCTTATATCTGCAGCTTCCGAGATAACTCGACGGAGTACGCTTCAAAAGCTCTATATCAAGAGCGGATTTCAGCCGCTCCGAAAGATCTATATATCTTTCGCTAAGTAACCCCTGAACGCCGTGAAGCATTCCGTAAACATGGTCTGCACCGCGCTGCTTGGCAGCTTCGAATACACCGGCCAGACTTGAATTGATGACCGCAGTAGGTCCGCCCGATTGCCCGACAATAGCATTACTCATAAAATACCTCCACTTAAATCTTACTTCACCTCGAATTTTGTTTTGTTTCAATTTTTGTTCTGTTTCAATTCATGGTTTGCTTCAATTTATGTTTTGCTTTATAAAAATGTAAGCGCTTACATTCCGCATTATACTAGGTTTTCTCAATATATTCAAGATATTTTTACAGCTAATCTTCGACAAGAGTCTTCACTGTAATATCTGAGCCGACATTTTGTCCGTTAGGATACCCTTTAATATATATCTATAATGATATGTCCGCCAAGAATCCATTAAGAGTGATTAGCAGTAGAAAGAAAGGTGAAAGAAAATAGAACGAAAAATTTTTACATAAACCGCATTTTGGGTTATAATCATTATGCGAATGTACAATAAATCATGGCAAAAAACATTGAAATAACATGACGGTAAAACCGATGGAATATCATGACCATAAAACCGATAGAATATCATGACCGTAAAATCATTGGAATATCATGGCAGTAAAACCAATGGAATATCATGAACGTAAAAACCGATAGAATATCATGACCGTAAAACCATTGAAATATCATGACAATAAAACCGATTTATGCAGGAAGGCACAGGAAGGCGACAATGAGAGACTTAAAGATCAATATGCCTGTTAAGGTCAGTAAAATAATAAATATGCTGAATTCAGCCGGATTTGAGGCTTATGCCGTAGGCGGATGCGTGCGCGACTCTGTTCTCGGACGGGAGCCGAATGACTGGGATATAACAACATCTGCCATGCCGGAGGAGGTCAAGGCTATATTCAGGAGGACGGTGGATACCGGGATAAAACACGGAACGGTGACGGTCCTTCTGGGCGACGAAGGATTTGAGGTCACGACCTTTAGGGTTGACGGAGAATACACCGATCACAGGCATCCTGAGGAGGTTTCCTTTACGAGAGAGCTGGAGGAGGATCTTCTCAGACGTGATTTCACCATAAATGCTATGGCTTACAGTGACAGTACCGGACTTGTTGATCTCTACGGCGGTATAAACGATCTTGAAGATAAACTGATAAAGGCCGTAGGAGATCCGGATGCCAGATTTGACGAGGATGCGCTCAGGATAATGCGCGCAGTCAGATTTGCGGCTCAGCTGGGTTTTGATATTGAGGGCAGGACTAAAGAGGCGATAATAAGGCATACTGAATTTCTCAGTGACGTCAGTGCCGAAAGGATAGAGGCAGAGCTGACGAAGCTTATAACCTCAGCTCATCCGGAGAAGCTGATCGATGCATATGAGCTCGGGATAACCGGAGTTATACTTCCGGAATTTGACATGACGATGGGAGTTCCGCAGAACAATCCTTATCACAAATACGATGTCGGACGTCACATCATTGCAGTAATGCAAAATACTCCTGCAACGAAAATGATGAGGTATACTGCACTGTTTCATGATATCAGTAAGCCGGAATGCAGAACGACTGACGAGAGAGGAATAGATCATTTTAAGATGCATGCCGTTCTCGGAGCGGATAAGGCCAGAGAAATCATGAGAAGGCTTAAGATGGACAATGATACCATTCATGCTGTAACGCGTCTTATTTACTGGCATGATTACGGCATAAAAGGCGATGTGACAAAACGTTCGCTCAGGCGAATGATGTCAAAGCTCGGGGCTGAAAATTTCCCGGACTACCTTGCCATCAGAAGAGCGGATATGGCCGGACAGAGCGACTTCCGCAAGGAAGAGAAGGATGAAATATACAGAAATATCGAAGCTCTTTATGAAGAAATAATTGCTGAGGGCGACTGCCTCACCATAAAGGACCTTGCCGTAAACGGTGGAGACATTATGAAGCTTGGTATCCCTGCAGGCCCGAAGATCGGGGAGATCCTCAGCTACCTTCTCGAACGCGTCATGGACGATCCGTCCCTGAATGAGAAATCGGACCTCATTACTCTCGCGGAAACCTACGAGATGAAGTGATGTATATATAAGATTTTACAGTGGCGAAATACCACTGCCTCCGGGTTGTATATTTGTACATAAAAACATGAGCATATCTCAGAACGATGGGAAATGCTCATGTTTGTTACAGTTCACTGGTTAACCAAATCCAGTAGATAAAAGGGATACAGAAGATTGATTGTGACTATTCAACAATCTTTTCTGCATCCCTTTGTTTATTTTTCAAATACATTTTCAACTGTATCATAAACGTTTTTATGTTGCATTTTTGCTGTTTCTATTATTGTTAGTGCATCACAAATATGCTGCGCGCCGGAGTCACTCCGGAGAACCACAGCCTGTTTCTGTTTGCGTTTGAATTTTCGAAGACATCGT
>OCTW011547461.1_pt1 | contig 14951 bp, 14 predicted proteins | sample 1539671 | NCBI WGS metagenome assembly OCTW01 (sample SAMN02144230, study PRJEB22623) | gut metagenome | biome: sheep rumen | host: Ovis aries | place: New Zealand
TACCTAGACTCTTATCAATTCAAAATAGCAATATAAGAAAGCATAGAAACCACACTTCAAAATAGGATGGAAAGGACTTTATATCTAACAATGTCCTTTGCCCTTATACTGTGTCTGAATTTTTCTTTATCTTAGTAAAGAAGGTCGTAAATTTCCATTGCGATCAAATCAATGCTGTCAAATGAGTAAGACTCACGTGCTTCAACATCACGCAAAGTGAAAACTGGACCATTTTCAGGGTCATTGCTGAAAGACACTTCTGCCACAACGACACCATCACGTTCAAAATTACGTTTAAGATTGCTACCATCAGTCGTCATTAATTCAAGACGGTTGATAATTCTCACCAAATGTGATTCCATGACTATTCTCCTCTTCGTTTATTGTCTTTACTATTTTAACATAATTTCTACTAAACAAACAACAATGGAGTGCATTTTCTCACATTTATAACAATTTCTCGTCAAAAAAGAACGCCTTTAAATTTCATTAAGAGAATTATACATGATAGCCTTGATAGAATGCATACGGTTTTCTGCTTCTTGGAAGATAACTGTGCTGTATTTTTGGAAGACTTCATCAGTAATTTCAAGTTCAGCTAAACCATATTTTTCATAGATTTCTTGACCAATTTCAGTATTCAAATCATGGAAAGCTGGTAAGCAATGCATGACAATAACATCTGGATTTCCTGTCTTTTCAACTAAATCAGCATTAATTTGATAAGGTAACAAAAGATCAATACGTTCTTTAAAATCAACTTTTTCACCCATTGACACCCAAACATCTGTATACAGCATATCAACACCTTTAACAGCATCAAGGTCATCCGTAATGGTCAACTCAGCTCCATTATTGTGTTGTTCAGCAATTTCGATGATTTCTTTTTCAGGTTGCAAACTGTTTGGAGCAATAATTTTAACATTAACACCAAGAATAGCTGACGTCACTAGCAAAGAGTTGGCCATATTGTTACGTCCATCACCGACATAAGCAATAGTAAGGCCTTCAAGTTTTCCAAAGACTTCTTTTAATGTCATAAAGTCAGCAATCATCTGAGTTGGATGCCAAGTATCAGTCAAGCCATTCCAGACAGGCACACCAGAGAATTCTGCCAAAGCTTCCACATCCTCTTGTTTGAAACCACGGTATTCAATACCATCAAACATTGAGCCTAGAACTTTTGCTGTATCAATAACTGATTCTTTTTTGCCAAGTTGAATTTCACTGCTACCAAGATAAGTTACATTCATTCCCAAATCTTGTCCAGCAACTGTAAAAGCAGAGCGTGTTCTTGTACTTGTCTTTTCAAAAATAAGTGCGATATTGAGATCTTCTAAATATTTATGAGTTATTTTTTTCTTTTTTAAATCTTTAAATTTCAATCCTAAATCAATTAGATTAACAAGCTCATCCTTAGTAAAATCAATCTCTTTCAAAAACGAATTATTAAAAACCATACGCTAATCCATCCTTTTCTCCTTGAATAATATACTTAATTTTAGCATAATTATACACTTTGTCAAGCCTATTTTGAATAAAAATAAATTTTATTTCTTATTGTGTCATTTATAATTGAAACGAAGAATTGGACGAATACCGTGAATAAGAGATTAACCGAATTGGAAATAAATTATTTATTTCTTTACTTCTCTTTGAATTTTTGGCAACGTTCTTAGCAATCTTATTCAGCGATAAAGGAACCGTACCTCTTCTGATTTACCTCTACTGCAATGCCTTTATCATTATCTTTGTCACGCCAATTCTTATCATGACAATGCTGACCAATAGAGACTTACAGGGACCTCTTGAAGTCCCTAGAGATAAGCTTGAGAAAGAGCGTCAAAAAGCTAAGAAAAAAGGCTGGCTTAGTGGAGTTATTTTTGCCATTTTTATGCTTGTTTTTAACATGTTTAGCAAATGGCAAGAAGGTGAAAATCCTTTTGAAATCTTGTTCAATCCTCTCTTCTTAAGTATCTTCATTTTTTCTGGTTTTATCTTTGGAGCTATTATGGGGTCTATGGCTGCTAGTCAAATTGACCCTGAAAAAAAATTAGCACTCTTTTTATAAGAGTGCTAATTTTTTAATGCTTTTTACTTGATTTCCTAATAGCTAGTGCTATAATGGAAGTATGAAATCTGACTATCTTTGACCTTTAGTCTTTTAGTCAGACATTACGAAAGGAGGGTATTTTATATGCTCTGTCAAAATTGTCATTTAAATGAATCTACCATTCACCTGTATACAAATGTCAATGGGCAGCAAAGACAAATTGATTTGTGCCAAAACTGCTATCAAATCATGAAAACTGACCCAAATAATGCTATCTTAGGAGGATTAGGAGGTAATCCTCAAACTTCTTCAAACCAAACTAACCAATCAACGAATCCTTTTGATGATTTCTTTAACAATCTTAGTGGCTTCCCAGCATTTGGTAGCCAAGGATTCCAAAATACTCCTCCAACTCAATCTGGTGGAGGCAATAATAACGGACGCGGTGGCAATGGCAACAACAATTTCCGCCCAAACGGACCAGCACAGCAAGAGCCTAAGGGCTTGCTAGAAGAATTTGGTATCAATGTTACTGATATCGCACGTCGTGGTGATATCGACCCTGTCATCGGACGTGATTCTGAAATTGTACGCGTTATCGAAATTCTTAACCGCCGTACAAAGAACAATCCTGTCCTTATCGGTGAACCTGGTGTCGGTAAAACTGCCGTTGTTGAAGGTTTGGCCCAAAAAATCGTTGACGGAAATGTTCCGCAAAAACTTCAAAATAAACAAGTTATCCGTCTCGATGTTGTCAGTCTTGTTCAAGGTACTGGAATTCGCGGACAATTCGAAGAACGTATGCAAAAACTCATGGAAGAAATCCGTGAACGTAAAGATGTTATCCTCTTCATCGATGAAATCCATGAAATCGTTGGTGCTGGTAACGCCGGAGATGGCAACATGGATGCCGGTAACATTTTGAAACCAGCTCTTGCTCGTGGAGAACTTCAATTAGTCGGTGCTACTACTCTTAACGAATACCGTATCATCGAAAAAGATGCTGCACTTGAACGCCGTATGCAACCCGTTAAAGTTGACGAACCAAGCGTTGAAGAAACAATCACTATTCTTCGCGGTATCCAAAAGAAATATGAAGATTACCATCACGTAAAATACAGCGACGATGCTATCGAAGCTGCAGCTAATCTGTCAAACCGTTACATCCAAGATCGTTTCCTTCCAGATAAAGCCATTGATTTACTAGATGAAGCCGGTTCTAAGATGAACTTGACACTCAACTTTGTTGATCCAAAAGAAATTGACAAACGTTTGGTTCAAGCCGAAAACCTAAAAACTCAAGCTACTCGTGAAGAAGATTATGAACGCGCAGCTTATTTCCGAGATCAAATTGCTAAATACAAGGAAATGCAAAAACAAACCATCAACGAAGATGACATTCCAGTAATTACTGAAAAAACCATTGAAGCTATCGTTGAAGAAAAAACAAATATTCCTGTTGGTGATTTGAAAGAAAAAGAACAATCACAATTAATTCACCTTGCTGATGACTTGAAAGAACACGTTATTGGTCAAGATGAAGCTGTCGATAAGATTGCTAAAGCTATCCGTCGTAACCGTGTTGGTCTTGGTACACCAAATCGACCAATTGGTTCATTCCTCTTTGTCGGACCAACTGGTGTTGGTAAAACAGAATTGTCTAAACAGCTAGCTATTGAACTTTTTGGTTCAGCAGATAGCATGATTCGCTTTGACATGTCTGAATACATGGAAAAACACGCTGTCGCTAAACTTGTTGGTGCCCCTCCAGGATATGTTGGTTACGAAGAAGCTGGTCAGTTGACTGAAAAAGTTCGTCGTAATCCATACTCACTCATTCTTCTTGACGAAGTTGAAAAAGCACATCCTGACGTTATGCACATGTTCTTGCAAGTTCTTGATGATGGTCGCTTGACTGACGGTCAAGGACGTACCGTAAGCTTTAAAGATACTATTATCATCATGACATCTAATGCTGGTACTGGTAAAACAGAAGCTTCAGTTGGTTTCGGTGCTGCACGCGAAGGACGTACTAATTCTGTTCTTGGACAACTTGGTGACTTCTTCAGTCCTGAATTCATGAACCGTTTTGATGGTATTATTGAATTTAAGGCATTAAGCAAAGATAACCTCCTTCATATCGTTAACCTTATGCTTGACGATGTCAATAACCGTTTAGCAACTAACGATATTCATCTTGAAGTAACTGATAAAGTTAAAGAAAAACTTGTCGACCTTGGTTACGATCCTAAGATGGGAGCTCGTCCATTACGTCGTACTATCCAAGATTATATCGAAGATGCTATTACCGACTTCTACCTTGAACACCCAACTGAAAAAGATTTGAAGGCAGTGATGACAAGTAACGGTAAAATTGTCATTAAATCAGCTAAAAAAGTTGAAAAAGAAGAAACTGTCTCAGCAGAATAATAAATTTAGCCTAGAAAATCAGATTTTCTAGGCTTTTTTATATCAACCAATTATCAAAATCAAAATATTCCGACAATTTTCTAGCAAAAGACAACTTTTTTTAGTATAATAACAACAATAGCCACTCTTACAAATCTACTTTAGAGATTAATCATTCCATCTCCACTCATTCGGACACTTGTTTTATAGGAGAATATTATGTCAAATCCAACTTTTGGTGAAAAACTTGATAATGTTGAATACAAGGCACGCTATGGAGTGTATGCTATCATTCCAAATGCGACTAAAGACCAAATCATTTTAGTTCAAGCCCCTAACGGCTCTTGGTTCCTACCAGGTGGAGAAATCGAGGCAGGTGAGGATCATTTTTCAGCTTTAAAACGAGAATTAATTGAAGAACTAGGCTTCTCTGCTGAACTAGGTTATTATTACGGACAAGCTGATGAGTACTTCTACTCACGCCACCGCAATACTTATTTTTATAATCCAGCTTATATTTATGAAGTAACTCATTTTGAAAAACTTGGTGACCCACTTGAAGATTTTAATAATTTAGCTTGGTTTTCAATTGATGAGGCCATCGTAAAATTAAAACGTGGTAGTCATAAATGGGGTGTTGATGCTTGGAAAAAAAATCATCATTAAAATTTCATATTCTAAGTTTTTCACCTAAAATAGTGTTATAATAATGGTAGAAAGTTCATAGGAGGAAATTTATGAGGTTAATCAACACAACAAGTAGTCATTCCGAGCTAGTCCGTAACCAGCTTCGTAACACGGACGCTAAACTCGTTGAGACCTACTCTGCAGGAAATACCGATGTTGTTTTCACACAAGCACCAAGTCACTACGAGCTGTTGATTTCAAACAAGTATCGTGCTATTAAAGACAGTGAAATTGAAGCCATTCGAGAATTTTTCCTCAAACGCAAAATTGACAAGTCAACCGTTCAATTAGATCAATTAAAAACACTACATACTGCTAATCTAATTGAAATTTCCTTCCCAACAGCTCTTTAATCAGGTTTTCATAACCTGATTTTTTATTTTCTTTACATACAAAAAACGAACTCAATATGAGTTCGTTTTTTATCATGCAAATTATGATATTATTTTGCTTTAACTTCAAAACCTTCTGCAACTGCTTCTGGGAAGTTTGCTTCAACGATTTCAGCACAGTGATCACAAATTGTAACACCGTATGAACGTTCTTTAGCTGTTGGATCAACACGACGGCAACGATCACAAACTTGTCCTTCAGCATGCGCTACTGTAAAGGCTACACCATCAAAGGCTACTGCATCGGCTGGTGCTGCTTCATCAGTAATAGTTAATTGTGATACGATCAACAATTGAGCAATATCGCTGTCAAGCGCTGTTAGAAGAGTTTTCACTTCTTCACCTGCGTAAATTGTCAAGTGAGCTTCTAATGATTTACCGATAACTTTAGCATTACGAGCTTCTTCCAATGCTTTTTGAGCTTGGTTACGAAGTGTCATGAAGGCATCCCATTCTTCAAGAATATTGTCTTGACCTTCAAAGACTTCAGCATCTGGTAATTCAGACAATTGAACAAATTCTTCTGGTTCAAATTCAAGGTATGACCAGATTTCTTCAGCTGTGTGTGGAAGAATTGGAGTCAACAATTTAGTGATTTTAACCAAGATATCGTAGAAGACTGTTTGCATTTGACGACGAGCAAGGTTATCTGCTGCTTCAATGTAAACAACATCTTTGGCAAAATCAAGATAGAAGGCTGACAAATCAACTGTGATGAAGTTAACAACTGCCTTGTAGATAGCCATGAAATCATAGTCTTCATAAGCTTTACGAATTGTTGCTACCAATTGGTTGAATTTAACAGTCATGTATTTATCAACTGAGCGCAAATCTTCGTAGGCAACAGCATCTTTATTTGGATTGAAATCTGTTGTGTTAGCAATCAAGAAACGAAGTGTGTTACGGATTTTACGGTAAGTTTCTGAAACTTGACCAAGAATTTCCATAGAAACACGAACGTCAGCGTCAGTATCCACTGAAGCTACCCACAAACGAAGGATTTCAGCACCGTATTGTTTAGCAACGTCGTTTGGTGAAATGATGTTACCTTTTGATTTAGACATTTTTTCACCTTTACCATCAAGAACGAATCCTTGAGAAAGCACTGCTTTGTAAGGAGCATGTCCATTGACAGCAACTGAAGTGATCAATGATGAGTTAAACCAACCACGGTATTGGTCAGAACCTTCAAGGTAAAGATCTGCTGGATATTCCAAACCTTCACGAGCATTCATAACACCGTTCCATGAAGAACCTGAATCGAACCATACGTCCATGATATCAGTTTCTTTAGTGAATTCACCATTTGGTGAACCTGGGTGAGTGAATCCTTCTGGAAGAAGATCTTTAGCATCACGTTCCCACCATACGATTGAACCAAATTCTTCGAACAAGTCAGCAACGTGGTCACTAACTTCTTTAGTCATGATTGCTGTACCATCTTCAGCGTAGAAGATTGGAAGTGGAACACCCCATGCACGTTGACGTGAGATAACCCAGTCACCACGGTCACGAATCATGTTGTAAAGACGAGTACGACCCCATTCAGGGTAGAATGTTGTACGATCAATTTCATCAAGGATATCTTGACGGAATTTAGAAACAGATGCAAACCATTGTGGAACTGCACGCCAGATGATAGGTTTTTTTGTACGCCAGTCAAATGGGTATGAGTGAGTGATAACTTCGCTAGCAAGCAAAAGATTACCAAGTTTTTCTTTAACAGTTGGAACTACTTTATCATAGAATTGACCTTGGAATTCAGGGCCAGCATTTTCCATCATGATACCGCGTTCGTCAACAGTAACGGCAACTTCAAGATTGTATTTAACACCTACGTTATAGTCATCTTCACCAAAACCAGGGGCAGTGTGGACAACACCAGTACCTGAATCAAGTGTAACGTGATCACCCAAGATAACAAGTTCATCTACTTCTGTATCCCATGGGTGTTCTGTAACGATGTATTCAAGTTCAGTACCTTTATGTTTTGCTACTACTTCAAATGATTCCCAACCGAATTTTTCAGCAAGACTATCCAAAAGTGCTTCAGCAACCACAAATTTACGATCATCGTTAGCAGGTTTAACAACAACATAATCCATATCAGGACCAACAGTCAAACCACGTGAAGCTGTTACTGTAAATGGAGTTGTTGTCCAAACAACGATGTATGTATCAGTATCAAGAACACCTTTACCATCTTTAACTTTGTTAGCATAGTAAAGTGATGTTGAATCAATATCGTGATATTCAATTTCTGCTTCGGCAAGGGCAGATTCAGATGACCATGACCAGTAGACAGGTTTTGCACCACGGTAGATGTATCCTTTATCAGCCATTGCACCAAATACGCGGATTTGTGCAGCTTCATATGCAGGAATAAGTGTTACATATGGATTTTCCCAATCCGCAGACACACCAAGACGTTTGAAGTCTTCACGTTGTTTATCTACTTGGCTAAGAGCATATTCACGACACATTTCAAGGTATTCAGTCAAAGGAATTTCTTTGCGTTTTACACCTTTTTTAGCCAATACTTGTTCAATTGGAAGTCCATGTGTATCCCAACCAGGAACATAAGGAGCACGGAAACCAGACATTGATTTTGAACGCACAATAATGTCTTTAGAAATTTTGTTCATGGCGTGACCAACGTGGATGTTACCATTAGCATATGGAGGTCCATCGTGGAGGTTAAATGAAGGTTTTCCTTCGTTTAATTGTTGACGTTTAGCATAGATGTCTGCTTCTTCCCATTCCTTTTGCCATTTAGGCTCTTTATTTGGGAGTCCAGCACGCATTGGAAAAGCAGTTTTTCCAAGATTAAGCGTTTCTTTTAATTTCATGACTACTCCTTATAGTAAATAATATTCAACTGCCTATGATGAATCATCGACAGAAAAATGACAATTTTTAAATGGTAAAACAAAACGAGCTCTCGCCTCAATAAGGACGAAAGCTCGTGGTACCACCTTAGTTTAGAAATTTAGCTACACTAAATAATAGGGTAGAAATCTAAATTTCCCTCTGTAACTCGTAAGGTGAGTTTATCCCTTTTATCCTACTTTATTCAGATAAAATCTTAGAAAAGGATAATTGATATCCCAGTGATTGCAGACCTCGCACCATCGTCCGCTCGCTGTAAATATAGCATATCAATCGCGTTTTTCTTATTCTTCAATATTTAGTTTAAATGTTTGTGTTTCGTTAAGGTTGATGTCGTCATCATCAATAACAGGAAGTTTTTGTGTTTCTTCAAGGTGTTTATTTCCTGCTTCAACACGGCGTTGCAATTCTTCCATTTCTTCTGGAGTGAATTGACGTGTAGCATCCATTGACAATTCGTCATCAGTTTCAGGCATTTCTTCTTCCAAAACTTTTTCAACAACTTCACGGAAAGCTGCATCAGAATTTTGGAGGTAAACAGCAGTTGGTTGCAACAACTCTGCCCATTCTGGTGAATTTGTCAAACCAAGTTGGCCTTCGATAGCAGCAACCAAACGTTGATGGAAGACACGTGTTTGACGTTTCAAATCTTCAGTTTCAACCGCAACACGTTTAGCTTCATCAGTTGCATCACGCAAAATTTGGTTTGCTTTTGATTTTGCTTCATCAATAAGATGTTGCGCATCGTAATTTGCTTTGCTAACAAGATTAGCAGCTTCATCATTAGCTGAAGTTTTTACTTTTTCAGCAGTTTCTTGAGCAAGAATAACAGATTGGCTCAAAGATTCTTTCATTTCATCGAAGTAAGCAAGCTTATCTTCCAAATCTTTAATTCTGTTTTCTTGTTCATGGTTACGACGAACCAAATCTTCGTAATCATCTACAACGATATCAAGAAATTCATTAACTTCTTCTTCGTCATATCCACGAAATTTTAATTTAAATGTTTTATCTTTAATATCAAGTGCTGTAAGTGCCATTGATTTCTCCTTATTTGTGTATCATCTTATCTACGGTCAATTTATATTTCCCATTCTTGGTAAGCCCATTCTCACTTAGAATTGAAAAACGACCAAATCCTCTAACACTAATCAAATCTCCAACTTGAAGCATTTCTGAAGTTCTATCAAGTGTTTGATAATTAAGTTTTACCTTCTCAGCATTAATAAGCTGAATCGCTTGACTTCGCGAAAGCTTCAAAACTGTTGCTAGAACTTTATCCAAACGCATACTTGAAACCATGATATCAAGTTGATGTGATTCTTTTTCACCAGTAATCAAATGATCAAGTGAAACTTCTTTTAGGCTCACGCTCGCTTTAGCAATCTTAGTCACATTAGCTCTAAAATAATCAACCATATTTTTAGTGACTAAGAGCTGTGCGTAGCCAGTTTCAACTAAAATATCTCCAATAATCGTACGCTTTACCCCAAGTTTGTGAAGTAAAGTTCCCATTATCTGAGCATGAGTCAATTGATTAAATTTGGAATTATAATTCACTTCTAGCAGTGCTAATTCAAAATCTTTCAAATCCAACTCATAATAATCAGGAGCAATCAGTATACGTGCGTACTCTGCTGGATAATAATCACTTGAAACAAAGTAGCGCGAATCTCGATTTCCAAGAATACTTTTAGCAATCTCAATTTGCCGAGGATTTAGAAAATCTGTTAATGAATAAGCGTATGTCTCTTCCACCCTCTGAGCAACATCATCCATTTTTTCAATGAACTCATACTCATCAGGTCTAAAATGTTGATAAATTCCTTTTTTCATCGAACTAATAACATAATGAGAATACGACTTAGTAGATTCAAGGCAATAACTGCAGCCCAAATCGTAAAGTCTAATCCCATAAATTGAAGATTTAAACGTTGGAAAGGTTTAATGACTGGTTCAACTACTTGAACCAGTAGACGACCCAAACCAGTGTTGTAGGCGCCTGGGAACCACGATAGAAGCGCATACGCAATTAGCAGATAAGAGTAAAATTGAATGGTTTTTAATAGTACAATTAATACAAAAATCATATATTAGCGTCTCTTCATGTCAAAGTCGAATCCGACATCTTGTCCTGCATTTGGGATTGGAAGTTCCTCGAGATTGACGATGACATTTGATGGAGTCAACAAATACATTGAACTACCAACTTTTTGAAGACTTCCATAAAGAACTTTACTTGCACCATCAATAAAATCAAGACAACGACGTGCTTGTGCATCAAGCATATATTGGAAATCAATCAAAATACATTCATTAACAATCAATAAATCAACGATTTCTTGAGCATCCTCGTATTTACGTGGGTATTTCAAAGCAATAGTCGTTGTCGTTTGATTGTTACGAACTTGCAATTGTTCTTCACGACGTTGATTCAATGAATGAACGTGTTGATTTTCATCAACTGCTCGTCTTTGTTGAGGTTGTACGCGTTGGCGAACAGCTCCACCAGCCTGAACTTGTTGAGCACGTGCAGACGAATATTGCTGCTCTACTCTTCTAGGGGCTTGCTGTGGCTTTGCCTCAACTTGTTGTTGAATTCGAGGTTGCTGAACCTCTTCCTCAACAGTTTCTTCAACATCACTTACCTCATCAGTATCGAAATAAGAGATTAGTTTGTCAAATTTATCTTTAAAAGCCATGTTTTTCTCCCGTTATTTAAAGAATGATGAACCAATTCTGACAAAAGTTGCCCCATTGCGAATAGCAATTGGGAAATCACCACTCATCCCCATACTTAATTCTGTAAAAGGCATATGAGGTAATTGTCGTGCATGCAATTCTTGTCTAAGCTGATCGGCTTTTCCAAAAATGTCATCAATTTCACCTTCAGAGGCATTCTTAGGCGCCATCGTCATCAATCCTACAATTTCCACTTTATCAAAGTCAGAGATTTTGGCTAAAGCTTCATCAATTTCTGAAACTTTAAAGCCATGTTTGCTCTCTTCTTCGGAAATATTAATCTGTAGGAAGCATTTAATGGGATGCTCTGCTCTTTTCTGGAATTCAGCAGCTAATTTAACAGAATCTAAAGCGTGAAAGTAATCAACATAATTAATTACATTTTTTACTTTACGACGCTGAAGTGTACCAATCAGGTGCCATGTTAAATTTCTATCTTTTAACGCTTCATACTTATCCAGAAACATATCGACCCTATTTTCACCAATATGTTCAATACCTGTGTCAATAAGACGAGCAGCAACACCACTATCAACATACTTCGTCACAGCAATAATTTTGACACTTTCTTGTGAACGATTGGCTGCTTTTGTTGCTTGCGCAACCTGTTCAAAAACAAGGTCTTTATTTTTTTGAAAATCGGTCATTAACGATTTTTAAAGAATGGTGGTGTTTCAAGTTCATCATCAGCATCTTCGTTTGCTGTGAATGTTGACATAGTTAATTTACTATCTAACTCACCTTCAGTTGGACGTGCGATGTTATCGCGACGAAGATCCCAATTTCCAAATGAATTATCTTTTTGTTGTGATTGGTTAGCTGTTGGTTGTTGTGAAGCTGGCATTGCGTGGTTTTCGCTCATATCGTAGTCAAAGTTTGAACGACGTTCAAATGTTGTTTGACTAGGTTGTTGAGCACGTTCTGAAGCATATTGTGCGCCTGCTGCTTGTTGTGCATTGTTTTTAGCAAATGAACGAGTTGGTTGTGTACGGAAACCAGCTGCTTGTTCAGCACGATCTTGATGAACACCAGTAGCAACTACAGTTACGCGGATTTCATCTTTCATTGTGTCATCAATAGATGTACCAAGCCAAATGTTAACGCCTTTACCAGCTGCTTGACTGATGATTTCTGAAGCTTCTTCTGCTTCAGTAAGAGTCATATCAAGACCACCAGTTACGTTAACGATAACATCTTCAGCACCATCGATTGTTGTTTCAAGAAGTGGAGAGAAGATTGCTTTACGAGCTGCTTCAGTAATACGTTCTTCACCAGAACCAATACCGATACCCATAAGAGCATTACCTTTATTAGCCATAACTGTTTTAACATCGGCAAAGTCAAGGTTGATAAGACCTGGATTTGTAATCAAATCAGTGATACCTTGAACACCTTGACGGAGAACGTTATCAGCTTCGCTAAGAGCTTCAAGAAGTGGAGTTTTCTTATCAACGATTTCAAGAAGGTTGTTGTTTGAGATGATAAGTAATGTATCAACTTGTTCACGAAGTTCTTGAATACCTTCTGCTGCAAAGTTCCCACGTTTGTTACCTTCAAAACCGAATGGACGTGTTACAACTGCAACTGTAAGAGCTCCTAGACTTTTTGCGATACGTGCGATAACTGGTGCAGCACCTGTACCAGATCCACCACCCATACCAGCAGTGATGAAGACCATATCAGCACCTGTAAGAGCTTCTGTCAATACTTCTTCGCTTTCTTCGGCAGCTTTACGACCAACCTCAGGTTGTCCTCCAGCACCGAGTCCACGAGTTAATTTAGGGCCTAACTGAATAACAGTTTCAGCTTTTGAAGAGCTCAATGCTTGGATATCAGTGTTTGCTGCGATAAATTCAACACCAGCAACACCTTCATCAATCATACGGTTGATGGCGTTACCTCCGCCACCACCGACACCAATAACTTTAATAACTGCACCTTGTACTGATGCTGTGTCAAATGAAAATGCCATTTTTATTCCTCACTTATTGTTTAGTCAAACATACTTCCGAAAATACCACGAACACGTTCACTAAGTTTTGATTTTGGTTCTTCGTGTCTTTGTACCGGTTGAACTGGAGCTGGTTGTGGTACCATGTTTTCGTTAACTGGCACAGCTGGTTCATTATTGTACGCAACTCGTGGTTGTACTTGTAGCTGTGGTTCGAAATCAACTGGCTTACGACGAAGCAATTCTTCACCAGATACCGCACGTTGAGCAATAACATCAACTTCACTCATTGTACCAACGTATTCAACTAAGCTAATAACGTTAGCAAACATTGGGTTACGGATACCAACTTGATTTGGAACATGGAGTTTGACAGTTGTTCCAAAGATTTCTTGAGCAACTTCAACCACACCTGGCATAATTGCTCCACCACCAACAAGAATAATTCCTCCAGGTAGGTCAAGTAGACGTCCACGTTCTAAATCTTGTTTAACACGATCTAGAATGTGACGAACGCGTGCAGAAATGATTTCTGACAAGTAGCGTTCACTAACTGAAATTGGTGATTCACTACCAACAACATCAACTTGAACAGTTTCTGAAAGGCTTGCTTCTTCTAAGTTTGCTTGACCAAAGTTAAATTTAAGGGCTTCAGCAATTTCCATAGAAGTTTTCAAGACTTTTGAAATGTCTTTAGTGACATATTCGCCACCTTCCGGGTAGATGTTTGTGTATTGTAATTCTTGTGCTCGCATAGAGGCAACAGTTGTTTGACCACCACCCATATCAATCACAGTAGCACCAAATTCACGTTCACCTTCGTTAAGCACTGATTTTGCTAAAGCAAGTGGTGAAATAATAACATTTTCAACACTGATACCAGCACGTTCTACTGTTTTACGAAGGTTATGAAGAATTGTTGTTGGTCCAGTATAAATCAAACCACGCATTTCCAAGCGAATCCCCATCATACCACGTGGATCACGAATACCTTGGAAACCATCAACGATAAATTCTTCTGGAATCAAAGAGATAACTTCACGTTCTGGAGTGATACTCTTTGTTAATGCTGATTTAACGACGCTATCAACGTCTTCATCTTTAATTTCCTTTGATTCACTAGGAACCGGAATCATACCTTGAGTCGGTTCGATTTGAAGCAAGTTTGCAGGAAGACCAACATTAATCTTATCGATTGTCATTCCGGCTTTTTCTTCTGCTTGTTCAACCGCTGTTTTGATTGCTTCTGCAGCTGCTTCAATATCTATAATAATACCGTCTTTTACTCCCGTACTGGGAACGTTACTCACACCAATCACGTTCATTTCGCCAGAAACAAATTCTGCTACTAGAACTTTAATCGAGCTTGTTCCTATATCCAATCCTGTAAAAAAGCCATTTCTAGCCATTCACTCGACCTCACTATCTTTCCAATCATTTACTATTCTAAAATCTGCATAAAATCAGAATTATTCAGAAAATATTATATCATAAAAAAACGTAAAATGTTATCATTTTACGTTTTTTGTTATAGAAACTTAATTTTATTGTTGAGCGGCTTGTTCAGCGGCTGGATCGTTATCTGTCTGTTCTTCGTTAATCGCTTCAGATGCTTGATTCTCACCGTTTTCAGGCTCAGTAGATTCAGTTACCGTGGCATCCTCACTTGATTCCATTTGAGAGTTCTGCTCTTCATCAGTTTTGTCATCTGATTCCGGTTTATTCTCGTTTTTAGCTTTTTCTTTGTCTGCCGCAACAGATGCTTCGATAGACTCAGAAGTTGCATAAATTCCAACTTCCATATCGACGATACTATTTTCAGGCAAGC
>OCTW011586969.1_pt1 | contig 14950 bp, 13 predicted proteins | sample 1539671 | NCBI WGS metagenome assembly OCTW01 (sample SAMN02144230, study PRJEB22623) | gut metagenome | biome: sheep rumen | host: Ovis aries | place: New Zealand
CCTACTGCTCAGATGGAATTGATACGGGATGATTCGTTAATATGGGCGAGTGGACCTACGTATCCTTATGATTTTGTGAATGAGTCGCTTCATATTGATGCTGTTGGTCAGCAAGGCATCGGTAAACTTGCGGCCAAATCTGCCTTAGGTATTATCAGAAAACAGAAAAGGAATATCGGTTTAGTTCCTATTGCATATCATGTTGAAGGCAACGATATCCGGATTGACTTTAATGTCCCCAATCCACCGCTATGCTTTGATACGGTTCAAGTAAAGAAGATTGCTAATTATGGCTTTAATGTCATCCGCCGCGATGGAACAGATATTGTATCTGATGTTGTGATTGATAATAATGCTGTTGTGATTCGTTGTGTAGAGTCCCCCAATGACTGCAAACTTCGTTATGGTATTAATGGAGAATTCCTCAAAGGTGGTCGCAATCATGGTCCAAGAGGTAATTTGAGGGATTCGGAAAGCCTTTTGTTTAATTGGTCTTTTATTTTCCAAATGCAATTGTAAAAAGAGTATAGTATTGTATTGTTTTATTGTTATTTAACATTTCAATAAATGAATCGTAAATTATTATTTGTATATTTGCATTTAACAGCTTTTTGTTGCGTATGCTTTAATTTAAGATAGATGAAACATTTCTTCTTATATTTATTAATATTGTTGGTTAGTCTGGCGTTTTATATGATGAATTCATATGAACCGCTCAGATGTGATGACTTGATATATCAATATTATTGGTTGAATGAACGAACTTTAGAATTACTTGAACCTGTTGATTTGAATAATAGAATTGATGATATAAGTGAGGCATTTAATTCTCAAATTAACCATTATTTCGTTATGAATGGCCGCTTTATAGTTCATCTTATAGTTTCATGTTTCTGTGGTTTTCTTGGTAGACCGATGTTTGGAATATTTAATACTATTGTATATGTTATATTTATATTTGGTTGCCTTAAATTATTAAATCTCAATGATTCTATTAAATCTGTGATTGCTGTAGCTGTTATATGGTTGGGGTTGCCTGTACAATATATTCTGTGGTATTCAGTGGCTTTTTCTGTGAATTATTTATGGACATCAACGGCTTTCGTTTACTTCTTAATATTAGTGAAGTCTCGTCTTAATTATGGAAAATACACCAGTATACTCGTCTATGTGCTATTGTTCTTGATAGGCTTTTTCTTTGGTATGTTACATGAGGGGTTCTCTTTACCATTAAGTGGCGCTATATTCTTTTCGTTTTTATTGAATAAGAAGAAGTGCTTGAAAACTACGTATGTTTTTATGACTTTGGGACTTTGGCTTGGCACTGCAATCGTTGTTTTTGCACCTGGTACTATTGGTCGTGGTACAAACTCCTTATGTGGTGTAAGTATAGAGCAGTTAATATTAATGAAAGTGAATGTCCTGAGATATTCTAAACGATTAATGCTTTTTGCAGTGTTGCTTATATTCTGTTATATTAGTAATAAGGATAGAATTAAGAGTTTTGTTGAACACAATAGTTTAATTATCACTTTCCTTGTTGTGGATTTTTGTTTTGTGTTAGCAGTGCCGCACTATAGCCAGCGTATGGCGTTTCCATTGGAACTTTTGTCGCTTTTATTGTCAGTTGACTTGATATTAAATAGTAAATTCATGGTCAGGTATAAAAAATACATTTGTTTTCTTGTCGTTCCCTTATTATTTATACATGTTCCATTAACAGTTTATTATGCAAAAGCTTCAAGTAGAGAGTATGTAAAGATGCTTAATATGTATTTAAAATCTCCAAATGGTGTCACCTGTTATGATAATATAAGTATTCCTAAGTGTTTTAGGTCGTATGTGCATCGGTTAGATGAAGGTGTAGAAAAAGACTATATTTCATTTGTTTATGGGAAGAAAATGTATATAGAGTAAAATATGAAATCGATTTGGCTATGAGAAAAAAAATTACTATAATGGTTCCTTGCTTTAATGAGGAAAAATCTCTTCCATTGTTTTACGATGAAACCAAAATTGTAATGGAGTCATTGCAACAGTATGATTGGGAGCTACTATTTATAAATGATGGAAGCCGGGATAGTACAGATAGTATCATAAAGGAAATATATGAAGTTGATAATAGGATATCTTATATATGCTTAACTCGCAATTTCGGCAAAGAAAATGCAATGCTAGCAGGTTTTGATTATGCAAAGGGGGATTGTGTTATTATTATGGATGCAGATTTACAAGATCCTCCATCGTTAATACCCAAGATGTTAAGATATTGGGAAGAAGGCCATCAAGATGTATATGCAAAAAGAGCCTCGCGTGGCAAAGAAAGTTGGCTTCGAAAGCATTTATCTTTGCTGTTCTATAGTATCTTAAATAAGTCTACAAGATATGATATGTTGTCTAATGTAGGCGATTTTAGGTTGTTGGATCGTAAGTGTGTTGATGCAATAAGGCAATTGCGTGAAACGGAACGATATACCAAAGGCTTATTTTGTTGGATAGGCTTTAATAAGAAAGAAATTCTTTTTGAGCGCGGAGATAGAGCTGCTGGTAAGTCTAATTGGGGATATGGCGCATTATTTAACTTGGCTGTAGAGGGAATTACTAGTTTTTCAACTGCTCCTCTTCGTATTGCTTCAATAATAGGGTTGATAGTTGCCATATGGGCTTTGGGATATATGGCGTGGATTATAATGAAAGTCTTGATATGGGGAGATCCTGTAGCTGGTTTCCCTACGATAATGACAGTAATGCTTTTTTTGGGTGCTATGCAATTAATTGCTATAGGTATACTTGGAGAATATGTTGGCCGTATATTTAATGAAACAAAGAATCGCCCCACCTATTTGATTAGTGAGTATGTAACAAGATGTTCGGACCAGTGAAATATTTGTTTTCGTTATTGTGATTCGTTGTGTGTAATTTCCTAATGACTATTAGCTTCGATTTAGTGTCAATGGTAAACTAAAATTCTCAATGGTGGCATGAATCATGGCACAAGAGGTAATTTGTGAGATTCAGAGAAGAGTATTTCTAATTGGTGCGTTTTTTTGAAAATGAAATAGATATGATGCCTAAAGTTTCTGTAATTGTAACGATATATAATCGAGAGAAGTATATTGAGGACTGTGCTCGCTCGCTATTTGAACAAACGTTAGACGATGTGGAGTTTCTCTTTGTTGATGATGCCTCAACAGATAACAGCGTAATGATTCTTCGGAACTTGCTCAAGAATTATCCAAAGAGAAGGTCGATGACAAAGATCATTTGTTTAGAGAAAAATGGTGGTAGAGCATTTGCTCGTCAGACAGGAATAGATAATGTTACAGGAGAGTATGTTATCCATGTTGATAGCGATGATTGGGTTGATTTGGATATGCTGGAAAAGCTATATGAGAAGGCTAAAGAAACTTATGCAGATATCGTTGGCTGTAATGTAACTCATGAATATGGAAGTTATAAGCGTATATTTAGTCAGGACTATTCTGATGATATGGATGAGAACATCAGAAGACTCCTTAATGGAAAAATCTTTCCGTCTCTGTGTACTTCGTTGACTCACTCAAGTCTTATTAGAGATAATCATATCACATTCCCGCAAGGGCTGGATACTGGCGAAGATTTATTGTTCAATCTGAATTTGTATCTTCATGCCCAAAAGGTTGTGGGGGTGGAGAATCCGTTTTATCATTATCGCCATACTGAAGATTCTGGTTCGTTTAAGCATACGGAAAAGAGCATTAATAGTGTGATTGAGGTCTCGCGCAGAATAGAATATATTATGCGAGAGACTGGAAATTATGAAAGATTTGAGCATGAAATACTGTTCCGTAAGTTCTCAATGAAATGTGCTCTGATTACGAAATTTGATAATCAAGCATATAATCAGCTATGGTTGAAACTCTTTCCGGAGACTCACAAATATATTTGGAGCTATAAGCAATTCAATTGGAAACGTCGACTAGAACTGTCTTTGGCGGCTAACAATCATTTTAAACTCGCTTTATTATTTAATAAAATACTGAGATTTCAGAATAGAATAAGAAAGTCCTTTTGTTCTCCAATTATTAGATACTTATTCTTCTTGTTTTGGGGTATATTCTTCTGTGGATATTGTATTTTACATAACCTTGTTCCATATTACACTCCTGCAGAACAGAAAAAAAGTTATGATGTTTTTAAGAACGATGATGGTATTATTAGAGTTGCAATTATTGGAGATAGTTGGGCATATCTGCATAAATCTCACCAATGTATTATTAGCAGTTTGATAAATAAGAAAATCAAGCAGGAGGTACGAGTACGTGATTATGGTATATGTGGTTTGACTAGTAAGGGTCTTTATAATAGTTTATTTGAAAATGATTCCATTCGCAGCATAATAAGATGGTCTCCTGATTATTGTGTTATTTTAATAGGCGTTAATGATACAGAGCAAAAAATCGGTAAATCATATTTTAAGAAGAATATGGAGTTGATTTTGGATTTTATGGTTGAAAGCAAGATAATTCCAGTCGTTATAGAGATTCCTAATTATGGCATAGAATATACGTACTATAGTCGTTCAATAAAGGAAAGAATGTGGAGATGTTTTTCTATGTTTTTAACGAGGTCAAATGTTAATTGTATCAATGAATATAATAATGAGCTTCAATGTATCCTTATGAAATATCATATTGGTGATGATGTGCTTGTTGTTCGTACTGAAGATTGGAACCCTATAGGATGGCATGATTTAAGAGGTATTTATACTTCTGATTTAATGCATATAAATAAGAAGGGATATGCTGTTCTTGATTCTTGTTTGGCTAATATAATTATTGATAGAGAGTATCATGAGAAATAGTGCTAATGATTGTGTTCAAGAAAGAAATGTACAAATGGCTATCGGTTCAAAATGTGGTGGAACTAAAACTGTTCAGAGGATAGGTTTTATAGATGTAGCAAAAACCTTTTGTATTTTTCTAATGATTGTAGGACATTGGACTGAAAATGAAATATTATGGAAATATATATATTCATTTCATATGCCAGCTCTTTTCGTAATATCAGGCTATTTATACAAACCAAGAGTATGGTGGAAAACAGTCTTGTCGTTGGGCTTTCCTGTTATTTTTTATTCTCTATTAAACTTGCTGATTCTGTTCGTAATGGGTGAGATTTCTATAGATAATTTGATGAACAAAGACCTTTTTTTTAGAGTGTTCCATTACAGATACGGACTTCCAGGCGGATTGTTTTGTGGAGATTGGTTTATTTGGTCATTATTGGCATTGAGGCTTTTATTTGGTGATTTCGAAAAAGGTGCACTTATTAGGAAGTTCTTTTTCCCGTTGTCTGTATTAATGGTTATTTGGATTTCTCTTGAGTCGAGTTTTATAAGTGTTGATACTTTTTTTAGAGGTTGGTTTATTGGAAGGCTTGTCCCGTGTATGCCTTTTTTCTGTATGGGGTTGTATCTGAAGGAAAAGAAGTGGACTCCAACGGGTATTTCATTATCAACGTTTATTTCACTGTTCTTGTTAGCAATCTTTCTTCCAATCATAAATGGTAGATGTAGTATTTTAAATAATGAGTTTGGGGTGTCATATGTAATATTTTGCATAAATGCAATGATTACTACATTATTAGTTTTTTATCTTTCTTTTTTTATTCCTTTTTCCCGTTTCTTTGTTGTCTTTTCAAAAGGTACTTTATTTGTATTGGGACTCCATATGCAACTTATCAATTTGCTGAATTTCTTGTTGCCGCAATGTCTGAATTTTATGACTCCCTTCATTGTTTTGATGTTATGTTATTATCCAATAAAAGGTTTAGATAGATGGTGCCCGATTCTTCTTGGCAAAGTTAATTGGGAACGTAAGTCCAAATAACTTCTTTGTTGCTAAAGCTAGTTTAGCAATATTTACAAATGCTTTTCGGATACTTTGCGACTTCGATAGTTTTTGAGTTATTGCTAATAAATCGGGGTGTATAGAAGCAAGTAGATAATAATCACTAAGGATACGTTCTGGAAAAAGTTCTTTAAGTACGGATTCGCGTTCCTGATGGTCTAAAGTGATGTTCGTATTGCTAATCCCTGTCATGTCTACATCTACGACGATGGTATCTGTATAAAAGAAGGAGCAATTGTCAAGTACTAATGCTTGAATAAAGAATTTCCAGTCTGATACAATCTTGTATTTCTCGTCATAAGGATGGCGTAGGGCAACATCACGTTTGATGAATGATGCTTGATGATCAACGGCTCCAGTACAAAGAGTGTATAATGAAATCCCGTCTTTCCCGACATTAGGATGGGGGCTTCCAACGTGGGCTCCTGTGATGATATCAGCATCTGTATCGAGTGCAAAAATGCGTTCGAGTACGTCGGCAGAATGGAACCTATCGCCACTATTCATAAAATTGACATAATCGCCTTTTGCTTGCCGAAGTCCTTTGTTCATGCCCTGATAAATACCTCCATCGGTTTCTGATACCCAATAGTCAATATGCCGTTCATATTTTTTGATGATATCCTGACTTCCGTCAGAGGAACCTCCATCAATAATGATGAACTCAGAGTCATGGTAGCTTTGTGAAATCACACTTTTTATGGTGCGTTCCAAGCCTTTTGCATCATTATAATTAACAGTTATGATGGAGAGTTTCATTGTTAATTTGTATTTTATTTGGCAAAGATAGTGATTATTTTTGAAAAAAGTTGTATTTTTGCAGAAATATAATGAAAAAGAATGGGAATTGCCGGCAAGACGCTTAATAGGATTGGTCGATTCTATCGTCGGATTATTGTTAAACAGCAATATCCGATGCTCACCTCTTTCTCCAGAAGAACACAGAAGAAAGAGGGGGCTTTGGGTATAATCTTTATGCTGCATCATATCTGTGAAAAAGATGTGAAGTTGATTCCTACCAATGAAGATCTGAAAGTGTCTCCTGCTTTTTTGGATAGAATCATCTTGAGATATAAAAAACAGGGATTTGATTTTGTATCTTTGGATCAATTGAACGAAATGATCCGCTCAGGTGAAACAAGCAGGCGACCTTTCGTGGCTTTTACAATAGATGATGGCTATCTTGATAATTATACAAACGCCCTTCCTGTCTTCGAAAAATATGATGTTCCTTTTACCATTTTTGTGGCTACGGACTTCATTGACAAGAAGGCCATCTTATGGTGGGATTGTGTCGAAGAGCTGATTATGACTAATGAGTCTGTGACTACGAGTGATGGAAAGACATATCCGTGCCAAACTTTCCAGCAGCGTTGGAATACATTTCGTTATCTGAGGGAGCGCATTCTGAATCTTGACCAAAATTGTTTGGAGCAAGGATTGAATGAGATGTTCTCCCAATATGACGTAGATTGGTATGGGCCCATCAAGGAAAAAGGAATGGCTTGGAGTCAAATCAAGGCATTGGCCGACCATCCTTTATGTACCATTGGCGGGCATACAGTGTCACATCCGTCTTTGAATAAGCTCTCGAAGAAGGAGGCTGAGCACGAAATCAGAGAAGGATTAGAAAGAATAGCACAGGTTATTCAACAGCCAGTTCGCTATTTTGCGTATCCCTATGGTACTCCTCACGAAATAGGTGAAAGAGAGTTCCGCATAATCGAAAGTTTGGGAATACAATTAGCATTTATGGCGCATCAAGGATGTGTCACTAAAGATAATATGAAGAATGTGACTCGACTTCCAAGAGTCTATTTGAAAGAATAATATATGAATAGTAATATAGAAAAGCCGATAGTAACAGTATGGTGTCTGGCATATAACCAAAAGGATTTCATTCGTGATGCCTTGGAGGGTTTTGTTATGCAAAAGACAACGTTCCCTTTTGAGGTCATCGTGCATGATGATGCCTCAACGGATGGGACGACTGCCATTGTACAAGAATATGCACGTCAATATCCTGAGATTATAAAGCCAGTTATCGAAACGGAGAACCAATGGCAAAAGGGAGGGCTGAAGCATATCATTCATATCATGAACGAGAAATATCGTCATGGTAAGTACATTGCTTTCTGTGAGGGCGATGATTATTGGACTGCTCCCCATAAGTTGCAGCAACAAGTGGATTTCCTGGAAGGGCACCCTGAGTATTCCATGTGTTTCCATAGCGCCAAGAAAAAATATGAGACCAAGGCAAGATCATGGATAAACTGTGAGAATATTGAGGATAGAGATTATGGTGCAACAGAAATTTTTGTTAATTGGACAGTGCCTACAGCATCGGTTATGTGTCGTAAAGAGGCGATGGAATTCTATGCCAATCTGAAACATCCAGAGCGGATTCAGAATTATGATATATTTATCTTTTTGTCATGTGCTATGATAGGCAAGTTGCGTGGCATGCATGAGCAGATGTCTGTTTACCGCATTCAAGGTGAAGGCCTGACTTATAATAAGCAGGCTTTGATTCGGTGCGCAATGAATAATCCAGGGCACTTTATGGCATTGAAGGAGAACTTCCCAATCGTTGATGCTAAGCCGGTGGATGATACCATTTCCAAGGTTTTCTTTGAAAGGGCACTTTTACAAGATGTTTTATGGGATAAATTAGATGACTATCTTTCTTCTTTTCGCTATAGTAGCAAACGCTTTTTAAGAATGTTTCTGATTGAGGTTTTGCATATATGGAAAAGATGAGGAATGCTACTTTTGATATGTTAAAGGGCATTGGCATTTTGCTCGTGATTATTGGTCATACTTTTATGAAAGAAATAGGACCATATATTCAGGCGTTTCATATGCCATTGTTTTTTATAGTAGCAGGCTATTTTTTCAAATACAAAACTGTGAAAGATCGATTTATAAGAGACTTTAGAAGGCTGATTATACCTTATCTGTTTGTCGTGATTATGACGGCGTTGATAGCTTTTGCAAAGGATCTCAAGGAAACTGGCGAGATAGACCTGCATTTGGGAACTTTGTATGAATGTGGTACTCCTGCGTGGTTTTTATTGGCATTGTTTGGTGCAAAGCAGATTTTTAATTTGTTGTTTCAGTTTTGCAAACGTTTCTATTTGTTGTATGCGTTCCTGTTGTCGAGTACTCCTTGTATAATGGCTCACTATATTGAGATAGATCCTACATTGGCTATTGGCTCTTCTGTCTGCGGCGTTTTTTTCTATGCAGTAGGGTATTATGTCAATACCAATCACATATTGATAAAGTCTGCCCCATATAAGGCGTATATTGTTGTAATGGCTATATTATTGTGGCTAAATACGAGTATCTTTGGAGCTGTTGATATGCATTACTGTATATTCAAATTGTGGATCATAGATTTCTTGGGTGCTTGTGCAGGTGTCTATCTGTGTTATGCTTTATGTAATTATATCGAGAAAAGAACTGTTTTGGCAAAGAATCTTTTGACAGCGATAGGGTATTATTCCTTTGTGATCTATTCATTCCATGCCATAGAGTATGTTTTCCCCGACTGGCATCAGATAGCATCTTTCTCTGATGGTACAGCGTTGAGACCATTTGTTATTTTGGCGTTTCGACTTTTGGGGACATACTTCTTTATACAGATAACTGTAAATGTTACGATGATAAAAGAGTTGTTCTTTCCTAAGCATCATGTTTATTAGCGCGTTGTATGATCTTGGTAATTATTCAATTGTGTCTTTAAATTCCAATTGTCTGTATAAACCAAGTCAAAGTCACTCCCTAAGTGTTGATATAAATATGTCGGAGAATTGACTGTGCTAGCTGCAATTTTAATATCTAAAAATTTTCGTAATAGTCTTAGAAATCTTAGTCTACTATGATAATCTATAATAATCCATTTAATGTCCTTGTAAATGAGACATTTTGATATGAATAGTAAACAATCACTATAGTCTGATATAAATCCGACTGATAGCATAGGGGGATAACCGCATTTTTGAGCATATAATAATCATCTATTGAAAAGGCTTCAACCATGATACGATTACTAATATCCTTTGAAAATACTTGTTGAGAGTTTTAGGGGTGCTAAATCTATCTGTTACTAATGAAAATTGATATTTTTGAAGAAATGAAATAACATCTTCCAACGTTTGCGGAGTGAATTGACCGTAAATTTTGCGTTTCCTAAATTCATCCAACGTAGGTACTTTTAAAAAAATACTAGAATCTTTCCATGTGATATTAGGAATAGATGCTTTATTGAATTCTTCCCAATCATGTGCACAAACTAATGCACTATCAACAGTCTCGTTTAGATCAACTTCTATATATTGGTAGCCATTTTCTAATGAGTTGATGAGAGATTCTTTACTATTTAGATAAGTATAACCGTAGATATTACCTGTTGCGTGAGCAATAAAATATTTACTGTCAGATAAATCTGGTCGGTTGTTTTTTATTGGATTTGTGTAATAATATAGATAACCTATAGCCCCACTTCCCAAAATGAAACTCAACAGAGTTAGTATGAAAAAAATGTTTTCTTATTCATTATTTATAGATATTTCGATTGAATAATAAAATTGGTGATCTGTTGCTGATATTTATTTCTTTCCTTCTCGAAAATAGTTGAGTGGTTATCTTTTGTTGGTAAAATGCTATGTCCTACGCCACGCCATTTTGAGTGAATATGATATAGGTCCAATATGGTCGGAAATATTGAGGTCTGTAAAATGGTTTTGTTGTGAGATAGTTTTGAAACTGGTGAATTGATTATAATCAATGGTAAAGACTCGAATAGAGTTTCTTCATCTTTTACGTTTAATTTTGGTCCATTGGGCTTATGATCAGCAGTAATGATGATAGTACAATCTTTATACCAAGGATGTTTTTTCAGAGAATTCAGGTATTCCCCTAGGTATTTGTCCATATAATGCACATTGTCTAAATAGTGCTTTAGCTCTTTAGAAAACTCTTTGGGGTAATCAATGCGAAATGCCTCGTATGATTTAATGTACGGCGAGTGCATAGACGAGGTAAGAATGAAACTCATGAATGGTGGTTTTAGACACTTATCGTTGGTCGCGGCAAATTCAAATAATTGTTTGTCATTCAGCCAGTCTTCTTCTATCTTTTGAGGGTAATCCTCTTTTGAAAATAGTACCTCTATTCCGTATTTCTTGCACATAGATTCTTGCGACCAAGAATACTTGTCGGTAGGTATTGTCATTTGGCTATACAAACGGGGCATCTGTTGTTTGGCTAATGAAACAAATGTCGTGATGCTGTCTGCTCTGATCTCATTAATAGTCACACCGTTTTTAAGAGGTAGAAGGCCTGTCAGATAGATGAACTGCCCATCACTCGATTCACCCAATAGGGCTTGGGACTCCATGTTGGGATTGTAATAGGCGCTGGACAATAATTTATTAATATTTGGAGTTATCTCAACACCCCCAAAAGATTTGTTGATAGGATAGGAGGAGAGAGACTCTACAAGAATAAAAATCAAATTTTTTGCTGTATCCTTTGGTAGAGGATAGCTTGATGCATACATGTATTTATTGATTGCATGAAGTTCTTTGTCGGTAAAATGGAAACGTTCTGTATGGAAGACCTTCTCAATGCCGTTGAATAGCAGTGATAGACCAATACCATAATAGTTAACTCCTGTTTTAGACATCGTATGCTCCATCATCTGCCTGCGCTCAACCATTGTATCCCAGATTGTGCGTTTGTCGTTGAGCTCCTGAAAGTGCTCAGCGAGATGGTCGTGGTCTTTCTTCACACTTTGAAAGTGGATGATAAAAGTACCGAGAAGTAAAGAAAGGCAAATACCTGGAAGGAGAAATCCATATCGTGGTTTCGGATGCTTGCCTATTCTTTTGTATGCAAAGAAAGCTATAGTAGAAGTTATTAAAAAGAAAAGATCATTGGTCTCTATGGCGTCTGTGATGTTGGGCAATAATCCATTGAGATTATTGAATTCGGTATATAAGGAAAGTGGCATATAGGTGTCAAAGTATCGGCTATATCCAACATTTATCCATAGCGCTAATGTAGCGATAAAGTAAAGAATTAGCAGAAGAACCTGTCTTTTCCTCGGAAAGAGAAAAGAAATGAAATATATGGAGAAACCTTCGAAAAGGAAGAAACAGATGTGAGATGTGGGATATATAATATAATACCATTTCCACAAGTCCATAATCACGGAGTGTGTATAGATGATATTAGCAAACAGACACAATATGATTGTGACTTCATATAGAGTGTACTTGTTCAGTAATGATTTGATTGTATTCATATCCTATAAGATAAGCCATTTGTCAAAATCCATACCAATCATTCTGTCATCAAGTTGCATGCCAACAAACATTCCTGGATTTGAACTATAAGTGCCTACAAAAAGACTGGATTGAAGGAACACTTTGATTGAGGCAAACATTTCTATAAGATTATGCTGGATATATTCTTTTGATGATTGTACAAATTTGTCTTGATTGTAGCCTTTTTCCTCTGGGGAGGTTGACGTGTAGAACGTGTATTCCGGATTATTATCTCTGAGTTGTTCAAATATGCGATAATCATCTGTAGCCACGAAGATGTTGTGGCAATCAGAATGCTGCTGGGCTTTTTCTAAATAGTCCTGAGGTGTAATCAGTTTTCTTTCTGTAATTTTGTCTCCAGCTCTTACGTGCAGACTGATAAACTCATCCGGTAGATTCAGATTTTCTATAAACTTGTCTATAATTGCAGTGTATTTGTCGTTAAACCTATAGACAATAGGAATAATCACTTTCATGGCTTGACGGATATCACCGTCGATGCCTAATTCTGATATGCAGAAATGGCTATGCTCAAACCAACCACTCCGGCAATACCAATAAATATCGTTGAGTATATCATTCCTGGTGAATATCTTATATAGGTAGCAGATATGCTTGTCACGATGATTATTAATGTAATCTCGTGATATTCTTTTCCCTATATAGTCGTTTGGGAATTCCGGACAGAATGGCTTGAAATACTCAGTCCATCCGTTACCAAAAGTGAAGGTGGCATCTTTTGAATAGAGCTCCAGTCTTAGTTTGTTCTGAAGACAGAAAAGCGTGGAGAATAGTAGAGAGTTGAGTTCGGAATAGAAACCATTGCCTGTTCCGAAATGATGAATGAGCTTTCTGTGATAGCTTTCATTCAAATGCTGGTATCTTTCAATGAGTTCCATATTATTCATTGCTTGTTAATCCCATAAAACCATTTGCCTCCTGGCTTAATGCCCTGCCAAAGCCCTTTTGAAATCCTTCACTTTCCAGCGAACAACAGTCGGTAGCTTTCATCAGATATTCTACCATTGGGTGGTGAAGATAAAGATCTACTTTTATGATGCCTTTACTCAATATGGGAGGGAGCTTTATGGAACGTTTCAATGAGAATGCGCCTTTCTTGAGTGATTGAATCTCGCCCATATAATGACCAATAGCGTAGGTCGCAAAAGGCACACCTTCTTTGCTTTTTAGAGTCATCATCACATCGTAACTCATATCTTCATCAGCATAGCCGTCTATCGTTACGTCTATGGACGTTTGGCCATTACGAATGGTTGAAGTCGATTCTTCTGTGCCATTAATGCTAATGCGGTCAATATGAAGCGTGTTTTTGACCCATTTGACGTTATCTACTATTTTATCGCTCTGTATAGAGTCATCATTCTTCAGATAGTGGTCGAGCGTATCGGGAATGGTGCCAATAAAATCGACCATACCATTTTTTAGCATGACACCACGAGTGCATAGACTGCGGACAGCAGCCATGTTGTGACTGACAAATAGGACAGTGCGTCCTTCACCCTTGCTGACATCCTGCATCTTACCGATGGCTTTCTTTTGAAACTCGGCATCACCTACAGCCAGTACTTCATCAACAACCAATATCTCTGGCTCTAAATGGGCGGCGATGGCAAAGCCAAGGCGGACCATCATACCAGAAGAATAGCGTTTGACTGGGGTGTCAACGTACTTGGCAACGCCAGCGAAATCTACAATCTCATCAAACTTGCTCTTGATTTCTGCTTTGGTCATGCCCATGATAGAGCCGTTCATGAAGATATTCTCCCGGCCAGTCATTTCTGGATGGAAACCTGTTCCTACTTCAAGTAGAGAGGCGATACGACCCTTTATCTTGATATCACCAGTGGTAGGGGAGGTGACACGAGAGAGTATTTTCAACAGTGTGGACTTGCCTGCTCCATTCTTACCAACAATACCAACCACATCGCCTTGTTCAACCTTAAAGTTGATATCTCGAAGCGCCCATACAAAACGGCTGTCGCCTTTTTGAGTACGGTCGTTGGTTTCACCAATCTTTAGATAGGGGTCTTCTTTTCCTCTGATATTGGCCCACCAACGATTGAGATCCTGGCTTAATGTGCCAGTACCGATGGTGCCGAGGATATATTGTTTGCCGACGTTGTTGAATTCTATAACCGTATTGCTCATATGCAGATTGTATTAGATGACATCCATAAAGTTGCGTTGTACTCGGTTGAAGATAATGATACCAAGTAGAAGGATGACTACTGTGAATATGAAACTATAGCCAAAATAGAGCCAATTGAATTCGCCAACGCCAGTGAATGCATATTTGAAGGTTTCAAGAATAGCTGTCAGCGGATTGGCTACAAGAACCCATACATATTTTGGATATGTCTCTTTCATCACAGAAAGTGGATAGATGACAGGGGTCGCATACATCCATAGCTGAACCCCGAAAGTGATTAAGAAGCGCAGATCACGATATTTCGTGGTCATGGATGAGATTATCATGCCAAAGCCTAAGCCCAAACAGCCTAACATTACAATGAGGATGGGGACAAGCATTAGGGCTGCGTTCATTTGAAATTCAACACCTGATGCGAAATAATAGATGTAAACGACCAAGAACAGGGTAAACTGAATACCCATCTTAATCAAATTGGATATCACAATAGACAGAGGAACCACTAATCTTGGGAAATATACTTTGCCAAATATGGCCTGATTGGCATTAAATGT
>OCTW011597019.1_pt1 | contig 14945 bp, 6 predicted proteins | sample 1539671 | NCBI WGS metagenome assembly OCTW01 (sample SAMN02144230, study PRJEB22623) | gut metagenome | biome: sheep rumen | host: Ovis aries | place: New Zealand
TTCACCACCTCTTCCTCTATCAAAGGAATCATGGCATATCCACCACCCAGGGTGAATATGCCAATATGAAAGAATGTCTTAAATGTTTCCCAGTATATGTTCATTACTTGTGAGCCTCCACCCATTTACGTGCGTTAACGAAGGCCTCAATCCATGGGGTCACCTCGTCCTGACGACGGTCAGCAGGATACCAGGCGTTCTGCCAAGGGAATACGGCACGCTCCAGGTGAGGCATCATGCACAGATGACGACCATCCTCAGAGCAGATACCAGCTACGTTATAGTCTGATCCATTAGGATTAGCGGGATAGCCAGTATAGTTGTACTTGGCAATCACGTTGTAAGCGCTCTCTGCCTCAGGCAACTGGAACTTACCCTCTCCGTGGGCTACCCACAGACCCAGTTTATTACCACTCAGCGAACCGAACATCACGCTGTTGTTCTGAGGAATACTCAGGCTGATGAACTCACTCTCGAACTTGTGACTATCGTTGTGCAGCATCTTAGCACCCTTAGCACCTGTCAGTCCGAGTTCAACCATCAGCTGGCAACCGTTACAGATACCCAGTGACAGGGTGTCCTTACGGGCATAGAACTTATCGAGTGCCTCCTTAGCCTTGGGATTGAAGAGAAAGGCACCAGCCCATCCCTTTGCAGAGCCCAACACATCAGAGTTAGAGAATCCACCACAGAACACAATCATGTTGATATCCTCAAGGGTCTCACGACCAGAGATCAGGTCGGTCATCATCACGTCCTTCACATCGAAGCCGGCCAGATACAGGCAGTAAGCCATCTCGCGCTCACCATTGGTACCCTTCTCACGGATGATGGCAGCCTTGATGCCAGTAGCCTCACGGCGATCAGCAGAGATACCATACTGTGCGAGTTTACCAGTGAAATCCTTATTAAACTGCATCTCGATAGGCTGCTTCTTGTAGTTCTCGAAACGCTCAGCAGCCTTACCATTGAAGCTCTGCTTGCGATCCAGCAGATAAGAGGTCTTGTACCAGGTGTCGCGCAGGACATCGATATCGAAGGTCAGCTCCTCATCGCCAGCCTTCACCACGATGCTACGACTCTCAGGTACCGAGTAACCAATCTTAGCGAAGCCTACGCCCTGTTCCTCCATGAAGTCAGCAAACTCCTGCTTGTGCTCGTCGCTCACCTCGATAACCACACCAGGGTTCTCAGCGAAGAGGGCCTTCACCACATCACCATTCTTGCAGATATCGTGCAGGTTGATGTGCAGACCGCCCTTCTGGTTGGCAAAGCACATCTCGAGCAGAGTGGTGATGAGACCACCGGCAGAGATATCGTGTCCAGCCATAATCCAGCCTTTCTCGATGAGCTGCTGAACAGCCATGAAGGCATCAGCAAAGTACTCAGCATTCTTCACGGTAGGCACATCGTCACCCACCTTACCTAAGCTCTGGGCAAAGGCAGAGCCACCCAGGCGCTGCTCGTCGAACGAGAAGTCGATATGATAGAGCGATGCGTTCTTATCGTTTACCAATACAGGCGATACCACCTTCTTGATATCAGAAACCTCACCACCGGCAGAAACAATCACGGTTCCTGGAGAGATAATCTTCTCACCGTTAGGATATTGCTGACTCAAAGATAGCGAGTCCTTACCTGTTGGCACGTTGATGTGCAGGTCGCAGCAGAAATCAGAGAGCGCCTTCACACCAGCATACAGACGGGCATCCTCACCCTCCTGAGAGCGGCAAGGCCACATCCAGTTGGCAGAGAGACTCAGCGAGTCCATACCCTCAGCCAGAGGCGCCCATACAATATTGGTCAGCGCCTCAGCAACAGAGAGGACAGAACCAGCAGCTGGATTAGCCAGACCTGCCTGAGGGGCATGACCGAGAGCGGTAGCGATACCCTTCTTACCACGATAGTCGAGGGCTACCACACCACAATCGCTCAATGGCAACTGAATCTCACCCTGACACTGCTGACGGGCTATCTTACCCGTTACAGAGCGGTCAACCTTGTTAGTCAACCAGTCCTTACAAGCCACAGCCTCCAACTGGAGCACGCGGTCGAGATACTCATTGATCTTATCCTGGCTGTAGGTCACGTCCTCATAGTGACGCTCTACAGTATGATCTTTCATGATGGTCTTAGGAGAGTGCCCGAACATCTGAGCCACATCGAGGTCGAAAGGCTTCACACCATCACCCTGTTTGAATGAGAAGTGGGCATCGCCAGTGGTCTCACCAACCACATACAGCGGTGCACGTTCACGCTCAGCAATCTTACGTACATGCTCGATATGCTTCTCATCGATGAGCAAGCCCATACGTTCCTGACTCTCGTTGGCGATAATCTCCTTCGAGCTCAGGGTCTTGTCTCCGATAGGCAGCTTGGTCATATCGATCTCGCCACCACACTCCTCAACGAGCTCAGACAAGCAGTTCAGGTGACCAGCAGAACCATGGTCGTGGATACTTACAACGGGGTTCACATCCTCCTCACACAGCGCACGCACCAAGTTGTAGGCACGCTTCTGCATCTCTGGGTTGGCACGCTGAACGGCGTTCAACTCGATACCATTGCTGTAACGACCAGTGTCTACTGACGATACAGAACCACCACCCAGACCGATGCGGTAGTTATCACCACCCACAACGACCACCTTGTTGCCCTTCTGAGGCTCCTTCTTCAGACAGTCACGCTTGGTGCCGTAACCCACACCACCAGCCAGCATGATCACCTTATCATAAGCATACTTGGTATCGTTGGGCTCCTGGTGCTCGAATGTCAGTACAGAACCGCAGATCAGTGGCTGACCAAACTTGTTACCGAAGTCAGAAGCACCATTCGAAGCCTTGATCAGGATCTGCTCTGGTGTCTGATACAACCACTGACGAACAGGCAGGATATTCTCCCAGTCACGAGTCAGCTGGTCATCATCAGTCAGACGAGGATAGGCTGTCATATACACCGCTGTTCCAGCGATTGGCCATGAACCTACACCACCACCCATACGGTCACGGATCTCACCACCCGTACCTGTAGCAGCACCGTTGAATGGCTCTACGGTTGTTGGGAAGTTATGTGTCTCAGCCTTCAGCGAGATCACGCTCTCGATATCCTTCACCTGGAAATAGTCGCTGGTGCTCTGGTCCTTTGGAGCAAACTGCTCCACAACAGGGCCCTGTGCAAAAGCCACATTATCCTTATAGGCAGAGAGAATCTTGTTGGGGTTCTCCTGTGTAGTCTTCTTGATCATAGCAAAGAGACTTGACTCCATCTCCTTGCCGTCGATGATAAAGGTACCACCAAAGATCTTATGACGGCAGTGCTCCGAGTTGATCTGAGCGAAACCGAAGATCTCTGAATCGGTCAGAGGACGACCGTTCTTCTTCTCCAGACCATGCAGATACTCTATCTCCTCTGGACTGAGGGCCAGACCCTCCTGTTCGTTGTATTCCTCCAGATTGTCCACATACTTGATGGGCTCTGGTTTGATGTTGATGGTAAAGATATCCTGGTTCAAGCCATCATACATACGCTGCAACATCTCATCGTGCTCAGCATCCTTAGAGTCTACGGCAAAGTACTCCTCTATACGAGAAATGCCGCAGAGACCCATATTCTGTGTAATCTCAACGGCATTTGTCGACCATGGTGTCACCATCTCGCGGCGTGGACCTACATAGTAGCCCGAGAGCTGCTCTGCGTCCAACAGCGAGGCATCGCCGTACAACCAATTCAATTCCTTGATTTCCTGTTCACTTAGTGCGTGATCAACCTCAGTGGCTATCACGGTCTTTTGTGGGGTCTGAAAGAAGCGTATCATACCTTTTTATTTAATATATTTCAAATTTGCGTGCAAAGGTACTATTTTTTATCTAAAAAGCCAAATTTATTTTCCAAAACATTTGGAATTTAAAAGATTAATGCCTATCTTTGCAAACGAATGAATTCATTTAAGTAGAATATAACTATAGTAGATTATGAGAAAACACCTTTTGCACGGACTTGCAGCCCTTTCTATGGGTTGTATGCTACTGTCTTGCACGCACGACTTTACCTATGAAGAACAGGAGCAGAAGGCATCTATCGAGAATGCCCAGAACACTTTAGGATTCTACATCCCAGCCAACCAGGACTGGGTAATGACCTCTACAGCCACCGCCACTTTTAACATCAGCGGACTAAGCGGCACGAATGCCACCGTCTATGTATTCTCGAACAATCCATATGCGGATGGCTATGGTTCCATATTGGCAAGTGCTCCCGTAACGAGCACCACAACAACCATCAGCGATTTCCGTCTTCCACAGTACCTAAAAAAGGTTTATGTAGGATTGAAGGAGAGCGATGGCAACATGGTTTACAAATATGTGGACGTAGAAGACGGCCAGATTACTGCCAGCTACGACTTCAATACCACGCCCGCCCAAGCACGCACCAGAGCAAGCGCAGTGATCAATGGAGACCCCTTCACTTTTGAGAACACCGATAGTTATTACAAGACCTTATTCGATGTTCCAAGCAATGCGAGAGATGTCAATACAACAGAGGATTATCTTTGCGTCCAGATTGGGGAACTGTATGCGACAAGCGACATCCGATCCAATCTGAACCTTTGGAGTGGCACCGTCAACCTGTATATTTATGGAAACGTCACCCTTCCAGCTTCTGCCTACATCGCCAATGCCAATATCTACGTCTTGCCTGGTTCAACATTAAATATGGACAAACAAGCGAATTATGTTTGTAGAGTCTTCGTATCGCAAAATGCCACTCTGAACTATAACTACGAGAGATTAGAAACGAATGGCGATACCGGTCTCCACTCAGCCATCTACAACAGAGGCACAGTCAATCTGCCATCTGATTTCCTTGTAAACAATGGAGCCATCATCTATAATGAGGGAACGCTTAATGGAAACAACCTCAACTGCGCCCCTGGAGGCAATCCCATTCTCGTCTACAATTTTGGCACCATCGAACTCTCTGGCGACTATCTCCTGGCCTCTTATTCAAACATGTACAATGAAGGTACCATCACTGTAGGTGGCACATCGCAATGCGCTAATGGAGAACACAAAATCTGGTGGATTAACAAGGGACATTATACCACCAAGCAGTTCAAGATTTCTGCATGGAATGACACCTATTACAACTATTGCCAACTTTTCGTAAAAGAAGAGGCATATCTGCACGACGGACAGTTCCATATGATGCCTAACAGCTACATGGAAGCTGCCACTGCAAACATTGGCAATTTCCAAGTGAACATGTATGGCAATTCAGGCATCAACATCAAAGGCAATAGTCATTGGTGGGCACAAGGCGACAACCTTTATCAGGGCTTCAAGGCCAGCGGCGAGAACAACTATGTGCGTTTGGGCGGCACAACCACTGTCGACCAACACCACCTCACCCTGGTTGCTGAAGGCAAAATCCTTATCGGTTTTGAGAATCTGTATGCACCTAATAGCGACAACCCATGGGACGGCCCCTACGTAGATCTGCGTGAGAACGTAAAAAGAGTTGATTTCAGTGAGTTGAATCCCACCTATAACAACAACGACTGTGGCGCCACCTGGAGTCAGAATCCACCTATTGTGACACCACCTGTCGAGAACCAGACATGGACTTATGCCTTCGAGGATAATAAGACCCGTTGCGACTTTGACTTGAACGATGTAGTGCTCCAGGTTCGGGAGAGCGAGGCAGACGCCAGCAAACTGATTGTCAAGTTGGTTGCTGCCGGCTGCGAGTACGACAACTATGTGTGGTTAGGCGATGAGTTGATCACCTGGACTAATGGTTCAGAAGTGCACGAGGCTTTTGGCGCAGCCCATGGCGTGATGATCAACACAGGTAACAACAAAGGTATTGACATGCCTGTTGTTGAAACGACCATCAACAAGCCTGACAACTTTGATTTCCAGAATGCAGATTTCAAGATTCGCCCCTTCAGAATTGGTACTGACCACACAGATGAAGCCAATGCCGTAACAGGCTATATCACTATCATAAAGAGTGGTAACCCTGAAGGACTTGGCATGGCGCCACTAGGATTAGTGATTCCCGACAAATGGAAATGGCCTAAGGAGCGTGTTATCGTTAACTACGCCTATGATGGCTTCACCGCATGGGGCAAACAGGACGACCTGACACTAAGAGCTGATCAGGGCGGCTGGTATCAGAGTCCAAGAACAGGCACTGTATATGGTGAATAAATAGTTTATAACAACCCTACTATAGTTAAAATGGAGGAGTGTCCACGTGATGTGAACACTCCTCTGTTTTTTCACCCCCTTAACAATGAGGTTAGTAGGTAAGAGTATTATCAGGATAGAGATACCAGTCAAGGAAGGCGTTATGATTCTCTGCCCACTCACCAAACGAGTGCCCGATAGTAGCATAAGCGCCAAACATAGCCACAACGCCACTCTCGGTGCGCTTACGGAAGCCTATCTCATTTCCCTCCAATGGATAAAGGAAGTCAGCCTGTGGCACCATCAGCGCCCAGGGCAGGTCCTTAAACGAGGCCACAGGATAATCATGGAGCACCTTTGCCGACTTGAACTGCTCGGTATGCGTCTCCCAAGTACCCGCATTATAGTCGGTCAGGATAAACGGATCAAGCGTATTCAGTGTAAAATTATTAAGTGCAGCCCCATCCTTGAAATAAATCACATAGCTGATGGTACGAGGCGCACGCAGCTGAGCATTATCCCCATTCTCTGTTGTCACATTATACTTCTTGCGTTGGAACAGACCAAACTCCGCATTTGGACTGAATGCCATGGCCCAATGGGCATCACAGAACAGATTCAGCACCGCCTCATGATTGCGTCCCTCTATCAATGGTTCTGTATCCTTATGGAAATAAAGGATCTGCGTATTAATACCATCATTAAATGTCTCGCCTGTAGTCGTTTTGATAGAGTCTATATCCTGAAAGCGATAGCCCACCAGGCGAATACAGCCAGCAAGCTGTCTAACGGCTCCAACAGCAGACACCGTGACACGCACCGTGATCTGTTTCTCGCCAGTACGCTCCTGCGACACGCGCAGCACCAAATCATTGTAGTCATAATCGCCAGGCTCAGGAAAATTCTCCTCAAACAGGAACGTATAAGTCTGGGGATTAAGCGAAGACAGTGCTCTGCCTGTGGTCACGTTCGTAAAGTCCACTGCAGACTGCGAAGAGGTGATAGAAGTAACCGAATACATGCCTGCAGCATCCACCAAGGCCACATAAAGCGTTGACAGTTGATAAGGCACATCCAATAACAGCGAGCCCGACTGTCCACCAGCGACATAGGCCCTACTCATCAGCTCAGCCTTGTTGTTAGTGAGTGGGTTGGCGGTATAAACGCACAACTGCTTGTAGTTGCCCCCCGTGGGAACCTGGTAGCGCAGACTCTTGGTTTGCGACAACATCCACATGTGCTGCTGGTCCACACTATCCACAGGAGAGGCATATTGTATCAATTTTTTATGCCGATCTTCGCTATACACGTTTTTTTCATTGCAGCTTACCAGCGAGCTGGCAACAATAGCAATTATACTGGTAATAATCAGACTTTTATGCATAACATTATCTGTTTTTGCGGTCAAAATTACAAAATAATCTGATAAGTAGTGCATAATTTCCAAATATTTACAGAATTTAACTACAAAAAAGATACATACAATCAAAAAAAATCGTATCTTTGCCCCGATTTTCAGTTAGTTACGTAACAATTTATTAAAGTCGAATGATAAAAAAGTATTTGATAGCAGGGGCTTTGGCTTTTGTCTGCAATGTTTTCTTAACAAGTTGCGGTGAGGACATGGACGGCAATTTTGACTCCATCGAAGAAGCCAAGAAAGTCCAATTTGCCCAAAACTTCGAAAGATTTTACGGTCACATCAGCCCCACTCAGGATTGGGGATTTGGTGAAGCAAGAGTTGCTGCGGCAAGAACACGTAGCATGAACGACAACTCATGCGGCACTTGTATCAAGCCTGACATGACCAATTACCCAAGCGCCTCTGCACCTGCTGCTATCACAGCAGCGGAGCGTGCCTATGTCAGGAACTGGTTTGAGACACATCCAGGCTTCACAAGCGGATTAGACATCAAGAACTTCTATGTTCAGCACGTATGGGGTTTGGCTAGCAAGCCATACCGAGTATGGTATAACCACTACGACCAGAACTATACTGCCAATCATCCAGGAGCAGCCTCAAACTACTATCGCGATGACTACTATGACAATGGCACCATCGACTACCTCAGCGTAGGTGATGGCACCAACTACACACATCTGAACGACTTCAACTCAAACAATGCGGGTACACAGTGGGGAACCATCTATATGGAAAACAGTTCGGCCCTGAGTTTCAAGTACCATTGCAGCTGGAGTAACGAAGAATTCACCTACTTCAAGTGTGCAGAGATCGACGTGCCTGGTATAGGTAAAGGCTATTATGTAGGTATGTGCATGGCAGGTTATAAGAGTGATAATGGCGAGCGCAGGATTAACAAGGACTCCCTTGACCTGCAATATGCTGACGACTGGATTGTAAAGGTCATCCCAGGCAAAGGCAGTACCATTATCAACAAGAAGACTTCCAAGGTATATAAGAAGAAGGACGTGCTGGTACACAAATGGGTGTTCTGCGAAGACCTTGGCAACTCCAGCAGCACAAAAGATTACGACTATAACGATCTGGTTTTCGATGCCAAGATTATCGACGAGCATAAGGTGCTGAGAGATGCAGATGGCAATGAGACCGTCTATACTGACGATCCCAGTCACACCTACTATGCAGAGGTGACACCGCTGGCAGCTGGAGGCGAACTAACCATCAAGTTCGACAAGGTAAGTTCAACAGCGCATGGCATGTTTGCCGGGGGCGCAGCAGACAACGTATTGGTAAACACCTGCAGAATAGACCAGGCTATTGCCGCTCCGCATCAGGAAAGACTGTTGGCCAACACCCAGAAATATCCGTTCGCATCTGCCTATGATGCCAACATCAACAATATAGCAATCATCGTAAGAACACAGATAGCAGCTTACGACCTCTCAGCCTATATGGGAGAGGCACCTCATAAGATGTGCGTGCCCCCAGGAACACGTTGGGCTTATGAGCGCACCGACATCAAGGATGCCTACACTGGTTTTGAAGCATATGTGGGAGGTGGCGCTGAGCCTTGGGCTAACACGGGCGTCGATGCCAACCTCTATCCCTTAGAGGGTGCTGCCTACGATATGAAGACCGACAAGACGGGCACCACATCCTACCAAGAAATCAGCAGTTCAACCACAACAGAGTACAGCTACACCCTGGCTGATGCCGCCAAAGAAAAAACAGTCTGGACCGGCAACAACGACTTTATCAACTGGGCTGGACAATATGCACTGATGATCAACGCCAACCAGTTTACAGCAAGCAACGATGCGATAGGCAATGGAACCATTATACGCTTCTATGGCGTTGCTGACAGCAACTTTGCCTTGAAGGCCACTTACGGCAACACCTGGGATAGTGCGAACTACAGCGACACCAGGTGGTCGGATGGTGTTTATTACGGCAATTCCATGGCTCAATGCGTCGAACTGAAGTTGAACACCACCAATGCCGCTAATTTCAGAAAATACGGCATGCGCATCTGGGGTACCAACATGAAGCTCCTCTGTGTTACCTATGACAACAGCGAGAAGGTGGCAGACGTTATTCCAAGTCAGCCAGAAACGGTCTGGAGCGGTTATCAAGCACTTGGCTGGAATTTGGATATCACCATTGACAACGACAAATTCAAGAGTGCCACCAGAAGCAGTAAGATCAGATTTACAGGTTATGCTAATGGGACCTGGACACAGATATTTATTAAAAAGAAAATAAACAAGTGGGAGGTACAAGATATAGCCACCGCATGGGAATCTCATCCAAGCAACTGGCCTGGCTCATGCGAATTCACCATTGGTGATTACTTGAATATCATAAAGAATAATGATATCTGTATCCAAGGTGGCGGCTTCGTCCTGACCAAGGTCGAGCTCATTCCATAAGAGAGTCATAAAATCATTCTAAGACTTTAATAAATTGTTGGGGAGGGCATCTGCGGGAGCAGTTGTCCTCCTATTTTTAACGAAAATTCTGCCATTTAAGGATTATTAACTACTATAATCATTGGCGGAAATGGATTTTTCGTATTTTTGCACACTGAATAAGAGCTATTTGGTATATAACCAAATATTTGCATCAAATACTTAAACGAACTAAATTTTGGGGTGAGGGTCTACGTGAGTAAACGCTCACTTTTTTTATTATTAGTATAATTACTTGCTTATATCAGAAAAATGATGTATCTTTGCACACTGATATGGTACTCAACTGGATTTGGATAGGATTCTTTATCATCGCATTTGTTATTGCCATGATAAAACTGGTGTTCTGGGGCGACTTCGAGGTGTTCCCAGCCATGATGGACTCAACATTCTCTTCGTCGAAAACAGCTTTCGAGATATCCCTGGGCCTGACAGGCGTACTGTCGCTCTGGCTGGGTATCATGAAGATTGGCGAGAAGGGAGGCGTGGTAAACGTGCTGGCCAGGTTGCTCAGCCCGGTTTTCACCAAGCTGTTTCCTGATATTCCCAAGGGCCATCCGGTGACAGGCTCGATATTCATGAATATCGCCGCCAACATGCTAGGACTCGACAATGCCGCTACCCCATTAGGACTGAAAGCTATGGAGCAGCTACAGGATCTGAACCCTAAAAAGGACACTGCCAGCAACCCCATGATCATGTTTCTGGTGCTCAACACCAGCGGTCTCACACTGATACCCATCTCTATTCTGGTGTATCGTGCCCAGATGGGTGCCGCACAGCCCACAGATATCTTCATCCCCATCCTGCTGGCCACCTTCTTCTCTACATTGGCAGGTATCGTCATCACCAGCTTATATCAGAAGATCAACCTCTTCAATCGCACCATGCTCCTCACGCTGGGTGGCGCCGCCCTGATAGTGGCCACCATCATCTGGGGATTCGGACAGATGGACTCGCTGCTGATGAACAAGGTGAGCACCAGTGCCGCCAACATCATGCTGATGGTCATCATCATCGCCTTCATACTGGCTGGTGTGCGCAAAAAGATTAATGTCTACGATGCCTTCATCGAGGGTGCCAAAGAGGGCTTTACCACCGCCGTGCGCATCATCCCCTATCTGATAGCGATACTGGTGGGCATCGGGGTGTTCCGTGCCTCAGGCGCGATGGACATGCTCATCGACGGTGTGAAATATGGCGTAGAGGCCTGCGGTGGCAACACCGACTTTGTGGGAGCCCTGCCAACAGCGCTGATGAAACCGCTCTCAGGCAGTGGTGCACGCGGCATGATGGTCGACGCGATGACCACCTATGGTGCCGACTCGTTTGTGGGTCGCCTGAGTTGTATCTTCCAAGGTTCTACAGACACCACCTTCTATATCCTCGCTGTCTATTTTGGAAGTGTGGGCATCGTGAAGACCCGTCACGCTGTGGCATGCGGATTGCTGGCCGACCTGGCAGGCATCATCGCAGCTATCGCAATAGCATACCTGTTCTTTGGGTAAAGGGAAAAGGGTAAAAAAGTAAGAAAAGTAAAAATGGCAAATCTCAAATCATTAGCAAAAGATACGGCCATCTATGGCCTTTCAAGTATTGTGGGCAGGTTTCTGAACTACCTGCTGGTACCTCTCTACACACACTATATGCCCAAGGACTCGGGCGACTATGGCATCAGCACCAATGTGTATGCCTATACGGCGCTCATCATGGTGCTGCTCACATTTGGCATGGAGACCACCTTGTTTCGCTTTGCCAACGACGAGAAGTACAAGTCGGACACCGTTTTCTCTACAGCCTTCGCCACCGTGGGCTCATTAACAGCCGTCTTCCTCTTACTGGTCTTTGCGTTTATCAGTCCTATCAGCAACGCCCTTGGCTATGCTGCCCATCCCGACTACCTGCTGATGATGGCAGTGGTGGTGGCACTCGACGCCATCCAGGCCCTACCTTTCAGTTATCTGAGATACCAGAAGCGTGCCATCCGTTTTGCCTCGCTCAAGATGCTGTTCATCGCACTGAACATCTCACTGAACGTGATCTACTTCGTCCTGTTGGGTAAGACATCGGTATTCTACGTGTTCTTTATCAACCTGTTGTGCACAGGCCTCATCACCTTCTTCTTCCTGCCAGATATGTTCCGTATCAAGTGGCAGTTTGATGGCAGCCTGCTCAAACAGATGTTTGGCTATTCGTGGCCCATTCTGATTCTTGGTATCGCAGGCATCCTGAACCAGGTGGCTGATAAGATCATCTTCCCACTGGTTTATCCCGACGAGGCGGATGCCAACGTGCAGCTTGGCATCTACGGGTCATGCGTGAAGATTGCGATGATCATGGCCATGATCACCCAGGCCTTCCGCTATGCCTACGAGCCCATCGTGTTTGCCAAGAGCAAGGATGCTGACAAGACCCAGTACTACGCCTCAGCCATGAAGTACTTTATCATCTTCACCCTGTTGGCTTTTCTCTGCGTGATGGGCTGGATGCCCGTACTGCAGTATATCATTGGCGCTGACTATCGCGAGGGACTGGGGGTAGTGCCCATTGTGATGGCAGCAGAGATCATGATGGGTGTGTATTTCAACCTGTCATTCTGGTATAAGCTCATCGACAAGACCATCTATGGCGCCTGGTTCTCATTGGCCGGCTGCGCCATCCTGCTGGCTGTCAACATCCTCTTCATCCCCCAATATGGCTACTGGGCCTGTGCCTGGGGCGGTGTAGCCGGCTATGGCACAGCCATGATACTGAGTTACATCGTTGGTCAGAAGAAAAACCCCATCCCCTATCCCATCAAGGATATCACCGTCTACACCACCTTCGCTGCAGCCCTGTACTGCATCATGCAGGCAAGCGAGGGACTGCCCATGATAGCAGCCCTGACCATCAATACCGTGCTCATTCTGCTGTTTGTAGCCCTCATCATCCGCTGGGATCTGCCGTTATCAAATCTGCCCGTGATTGGACGTAAATTCAAGAAAAACTAAATATATTTATGAAAAAACTGATTTTTACTTTACTCGCTGCATGCGCTCTCACAACGGCAAAAGCTGATGAAGGCATGTGGACACTGTACAACCTGCCAAACGCCGTCTACGAGACCATGAAGCAGGAGAACTTTCAGCTACCCTACAGCGCACTCTACTATGGCGATGATGCCGTTAAGAACTGCGTGGTGAACTTTGGCGGCTTCTGCTCGGGTGTTGTTGTATCACCCGATGGTCTGGTCTTCACCAACCACCACTGTGGTTTCGAGGCCATCCGCTCGCACTCTACCGTAGAGCACGACTACATGCTGAATGGCTTTGTGGCCAACTCTTACGAGGAAGAGCTGCCCAATGAGCGCCTCTTTGTGAGCTTTATGGTTGAGCAGAAGGATGTAACACCTTACCTTGACTCATTAGGTCTGAACAAGCTGTCACAGGACAAGCGCGCCCACTTTGTTGATTCTATTGAGAACGCCATGAGTAAGGAGATCCGCAAGCAGGATTCAACCCTACGTGTGGAGATCAAGCCTTTCTACGAGGGCAACCAGTACTACCTGACCACCTATCGCGATTTTAAGGACGTACGCCTGGTGTTTGCCCTTCCCAAGTCAATGGGTAAGTTTGGTGGCGAGACCGACAACTGGATGTGGCCCCGTCAGACTTGCGATTTCTCAGTCTTCCGCATCTATGTCGACCCCAAGACAGGTGGTCCTGCCAAATACTCTAAGGACAATGTACCCTATCACCCCAAGAAGTGGGCCCCCGTATCACTACAGGGCTATGTGCCTGGTTCGTTCTCGATGACCATCGGTTATCCAGGTTCTACCAACCGTTACCTGTCGAGCTATGGTATCCGCGAGCGTCGCGATGCTCAGAACGAGCCTATGTACAAGACACGCGCCGTGAAGCAGGACATCATGATCCGCCACATGCGTGCCAACGAGGCTGTGCGCATCAAGTACGACTCTAAGTACGCCCAGAGTGCCAACTACTGGAAGAACTCTATTGGCATGAACAAGTGTATCGACTCCATCGGACTCATCCAGCAGAAGGCCCAGTTCGAAGCCAAGATCCGCCAGTGGCAGGATTCTACCGGTTTCCTGAAAGGTCAGCTCGATTTCGACCTCCTGTCGCGCCTCTATGCTGACCAGTTCAAGGCGATGAGAGCCTTCACCTATTTCAGCGAGAGTTTTGGCGGCCGCAGCGCTGACGAGCTCACACGCCGTGCCTATCGTGCCAACAACGGTGCTGTAGTCAAGGGCGATGAGAAGAAAGCCAAGAAACAGTATATCGAATTCAAGGATAACAGCTCGGAGTGGGATGGTCCTACAGACCGCGAGATCATGGCTGCCACCATGAAATTCTATCGTGAGCAGGTGGACGAGCAGTATCTGCCCGACTTCTACCAGACGATCGACAACAAGTTTGGTGGCGACTACCAGAAGTTCATCGACCATATGTACAAGAAGTCCAAGCTCATGAAGAATGGCAAGAAGATCTACATCAACAAGAAGAGTTTCCAGAAGGACCCTGCCGTGATGTATGGTCTGAGCCTGCACAACATGCTTACTACACTCTATACAGATATTGTAGCCAACTACGACTCCATTGCCATTCAGGAGCGCTACCTCTGCGCTGCCAAGCTGCGCATGGAGGAGGACATGCCCAACTACTCGGATGCCAACTTCACCATGCGACTCTCTTACGGTCAGGTGGGCGGCTACCTGCTCAATGGTCAGCCTTCAGGCTACTACACCACTGCTGAGAGCATCGTTGAGAAGATGAAGCAGGGCGAGAACGGCGTGATCGACTACGAGGCAGAGCCTATCATGCAGGAGCTGCTCTCTAAGAAAGACTTTGGCAAGTATACCGA
>OCTW013406397.1_pt1 | contig 14944 bp, 13 predicted proteins | sample 1539671 | NCBI WGS metagenome assembly OCTW01 (sample SAMN02144230, study PRJEB22623) | gut metagenome | biome: sheep rumen | host: Ovis aries | place: New Zealand
CATCTCTGCTGGCGCCATCATCGCCCAGGAGTACTTCCCTGCCATCACGCTCTTCCCTGTGATGACAGGCACGCTCTTCAACCAGTTCTTCGCAGCGCTCTTCGGCCGTCTCTTCGGCAAGACCTTCCAGCGCATGCAGACAGAGGAAGCCAAGGAAGCGCTGCTCGAGAAGAAGGGCCTGAAGGACTAGGCTCGCCTCGCCTGCTTAGGTTCCATCCAACAGTTGTGCATAATTATATTTTGCACAACTGTCTTTTACACAATATGTTATGCTTCAGCTGTCACCCGAAGGAGAAAGGACAGCCATGAGCTACTTTGATTATTCCGTTACCAAGCAGGACGGCACGAAGGAAAGCCTCCAGGACTTCTCCGGCAAGGTCCTTCTTATCGTCAACACCGCTACCGGCTGCGGCTTCACCCCGCAGTACGAAGATCTCGAGCGCATCTATGCAGCATACAAGGACCAGGGCTTCGAGATCCTCGACTTCCCCTGCAACCAGTTCGCGAACCAGGCGCCTGAGTCCGACGAGGAGATCAACTCCTTCTGCCAGCTCAAGTTCAACACGGCCTTCCCGCGCTTCAAGAAGCTCGAGGTGAACGGCGAAGGTGCAGATCCGCTCTTCCGTGACCTTGCGACCGAAGCGCCGTTCAAGGGCTTTGGAAGCGGCCTCAAGGCCAAGGCGCTCGAGAAGTTCGCGAAGGCCAATGCAAAGAAATTCGGCGACAAGGCCTACATCATGTGGAACTTCACGAAGTTCCTGATCGACCGCAACGGCGCGCTCGTCGCCCGCTTCGAGCCGACGGCAGACATGGCTGCAGTCGAGCAGGCCGTAAAGGACCTCCTCTAATGGCAGGCACCACCTGCCACGCCGGGGGCACACCCGAGGACACAGGACAGCTGAAGCTCGAGAACCAGCTCTGCTTTCCGCTCTACGCCGCCTCGAAAGAGGTCGTGAGGCGATACAAGCCGCTGCTCGATCCTTTAGGCCTCACGTACACCCAGTACATCTCCATGCTCGTGCTCTGGGAACAGGGCACCTCGACGGTGGGAGAGATCGGCGAGAAGCTGTTCCTCGATTCCGGCACGCTCACGCCCGTCCTGGTAAAGCTCGAGCAGAAGGGCTACGTGAAGCGCGAGCGCTCGAAGGATGACTCCCGCCAGGTCATGATCTCCCTGACGCCTGAAGGCACTGCGCTCAAGCAGCGTGCCCTCGATGTACCGTTCCGTCTTGCCTGCACCTTCTCTTCCCTCACCAAAGAGGATGCGCAGGAACTGAAGCGCATACTCACGAAGCTTCTGGAAGGAAGCGTTGATTGATGAATGAAACAGCAATGGCCCCTGCCCATCGAGAGGCAGCCATTGTCCGCACGAGCGCCATCGGCATCGCTGCCAATGTGGCGCTCGCTGCCATGAAGGCCGTCATAGGCCTGGCTGCAAACTCCATCGCAATCGTGCTCGACGCCGTGAACAACCTCTCCGATGCCCTGTCCTCGATCATCACGATCGCAGGCACGAAGCTTGCCCACAAGCAGCCGGACAAGGAGCACCCGCTCGGATATGGCCGCATCGAGTATCTGACCGCCACGATCATCGCCGTGATCGTGCTCTATGCCGGCGTCACCTCGCTCGTGGAGTCCGTGAAGAAGATCGTCTCCCCTGAAGCGGCAGACTACTCTGCCATCACGCTCATCCTCGTGGGAGCTGCTGTCGTCGTGAAGCTCGTCCTGGGCCGCTACGTGAAGGGGCAGGGTGAGAAGAACAACTCCGATGCCCTGGTGGCATCGGGTTCCGACGCCCTCTTCGATGCAGTCCTTTCCGCCTCGACGCTGGCAGCAGCGCTTGTCTATATCCTTTCCGGCATCTCCGTCGAAGCATGGGTCGGCGCCATCATCTCCGTCGCAATCGTGAAGGCCGGCCTCGATATGATGCGCGATGCCCTCTCCGACATCCTGGGCGAGCGCGTCGACGCAGACATTGCCCGCACCGTGAAGGAAGCGGTCAGGAAGGACCCGGAAGTGCTGGGTGCCTACGACCTTCTGCTCCACTCCTATGGACCTGAGCTCCTTGTAGGCGACATCCATGTGGAAGTGCCCCAGAACATGGACGCCGGACAGATCGACGAGATGACAAGAAGGATCCAGCAGCAGGTCCTGGCCGACACGAATGGCAAGGTGATACTCGCCACGGTCGGCATCTACTCGAAGAACCTCTGCGGCAAGGCTGCAAGCATCCAGAAGAAGGTCTACGGCATCGCCCTGGCAGAAGACCATGTTGAGCAGGTCCATGGCTTCCATCTCGATCAGGAGCGTCAGCTCATGACCTTCGATGTGGTCGTGGACTTCGATGCTCCCGACCGCGAGGCAGTGCGCGCTGACGTGCTCAAGAAGGTCCGCGCCGCATACCCGGCCTACGATATCTTGATCACGCTCGACAGCGATACGAGCGACTAGCCATCTCCCAAACGTTTCATGGGGACGCCCGTCTTTGACAAGGCGGGCGTTCTGCCATCTGAGAAGATCTCAGGCTTGCCCCGTATCCACGATACGCGTTCCATGGAGCTCGCAGGCGCCGGTGGCAGCTGCCACCTCATCCCTGTTCTGCCAGGTGATGCCGCCGCCAGGAAGGATCAGGAGCCTGCCTTCTGCCTCTGCGATGAGCTCCCTGATATGCCCGGCGTTCTGCAGGATAGGCGCAGCAGCTGCACCGCCATGCGTGAGCACGCGCGTGACACCGAGGCTAAAGAGAAGCCCCAAAGAGCGCAGCTGCTCCTCTTCTCTCAGCTCGTCGAAGGCCATATGGAATGTCACATCGAGCCTGCGTGCGCCGGCAGCCTTCTCAGCTGCCGAAATGATGCGTGCACATGCCTTGGCATCTACTGCATAGTTTCCCGGCACCCCCTGAAGGCAGCCGAGCACGATTCCGTCCGAGCCACGCTCAGCTGCGATGCATGCATCCTCTTCCATGATGGAGAGCTCCTCCGCGCTGTAGATGAAGCTTCCCTTCCGGGGACGGACCATGCACATGACAGCAGCTCCTCGTGCATGTGCATAGGCCAGCGCATGGTCGAGCACGCCCAAAGAAGGCGTCGTGCCGCCTTGCGCAAGATTGTCGCAGAGCTCGATCCTTCTGGCTCCCGCCGCAATTGCCCGAGGCACGAGCGTGAAATTTTCGCAGCAGCACTCGTAGAGCATGGGCTCCTCTTTCTCAAAGGAAACAGGACAGGTCCTGGGTCCATGCTAGCGCAGCAGAAGAGGCTTCCGGCCTTTCGCATCTGCTACGCTGAAGAAGACTTTGAGGAGGACACCATGAAAAACGATACAGGAAAGCAGAAGGAACAAGGCAGAAGAAGGCGCCACATCCTGCGCACCGTTCTTGTCGTCCTTGTCGCTTCCGTGGCTGCATGTGCGCTCGGCCTCCATATCTATGCCGCCGACTATTGCCATGCGACGGCAGAAGCCAAGGCCGCGCTTGCCTCCACAGACGATGTCACGGTCACGGAGCTCGAAAACGGCGACGTGCTCTTCGTGCCTGAGAAGACGCAGGCTGCCTTCGTCTTCTATCCGGGCGGCAAAGTGGAAGCCACGGCCTATGCGCCGCTTCTTGAGCGCCTGGCAGAGCGCCACGTTGCCTGCGTGCTCACGAAGATGCCGGAAAACCTTGCCGTGCTCTCCCCCGCAGCAGCCGACCGCTCGCGCCCGGAGCTCGAGGAGGCACTGGTGCAGGAGGGCATCGACACTGCCTCTGTCCCCTGGCTCATAGGCGGCCACTCTCTCGGCGGCGCCATGGCAGGGACCTATGCGGCAGGACATGAGGGTGCATGGCAAGGCCTGGTGCTCCTCGCTGCCTACGAGACCGAAGACATCCATGAGAGCAGCATGAAGGCGCTCCTCATATATGGAGAGCATGACGGGGTGCTCAACAGGGCACGCTATGAGGAATGCCGCACCAACCTGCCCGAGGGTTCCTGCGAGCTTGTCATTCCCGGCGGCATCCATTCCTATTTCGGAAGCTATGGCATACAGGACGGCGACGGCGAACCCGAGATCGCAAACGACGAGCAGCTCGATGAGGCAGCTCGTGCCATCGCGGCCTTTGCAGAAAGCCTCGCCTAGGCTTCCTGCCCGCTGCAGGAGCTGCTTCTGCCGCTCTCCAGAAGGGCGCCGGCACCCTTGATTAGCGGTTCGAGCGCAGCATTGACCTCTTCGAGCGTCTGGTCAGTATAGGAATCGAAGATCCAGGAGTCGTAGACGCTCATGATGCCGTGGACGATGTAGTCCGTCGAAATGAGGGCACGCGTCAGCGCTTCCTTGTCATCCTGATAGGTCCTGACGATCTCTTCGCGGATGCGCGTGCGGAGATTCTTCTCGAGCGCCACCATGAACGGGTTGGAGTTTCGAGTCCGGCGTATCGTCTGGATGAGCTGGCGGTGCTCCTCGACAAACGTGCCGATCTGGGCAAGCAGCGGATGTGGATCCTCGACGAACGAGATATCGAACCAGTTCGTGCCGATGCTCATGAAGCGGTCAACGAGATGCTGCAGCACATAATCCTCGAGCTCGGAGACCGAGCTGAAATGGGCATAGAACGTGCCACGGTTGAGTCCTGCCTCGCGCGTGATATCGGCGACCGTGATCTTTTCTGCCGGCTTGCTCACGATCAGGGAAAGGTAGCTCTGCTCGAGAAGATGGAGCGACCGCAACGAATTGCGGTTGCTGCCTTCCGGGCTCCTTTTCACCTGCCGCTGCGGCTTGGCCTGTTCTGCCCCGACGGATGCCTCATCTGCCATCGTGTTCTCCCTCCAGCTGCAGAATGCAAGCATTGCCCGTATCTCTGTACATGCAAGAGTACTCCTGTCGCAATTTCATCTGCTGTCGTTATTCCACCATAACAGCTGAATGATACCCTGCAGGGGCGAAACGCAGGCCTGGCACTGCCGCCGGAGCGCCTCCGCGCCCCAGTGCACCGTTTGCGCTAAGGTAGATGCCAAGGACAAGAGATGAGGAGGGGGCATGGCACGAATCTGCCTCGTAGAGGACGATCCGGCAGTACGCAGGCAGCTCACGCTCCTGCTCGAGCATGCAGGGCATGAGGTGGCAGCGCTCGAGCGCTTCGACCGTCTGCCGCAGGACATCCTGATCCTGGAGCCCGATGCCGCAATCTTGGATCTCGGCCTTCCCGGCACCGACGGCCAGTATGTGGCACGTGCGCTCAGACAGGAAAGCCAGGTTCCCCTCATGGTACTCACGAGCCGCACCTCCGAGCTCGACGAGCTCATGGCGCTCACGATGGGCGCAGACGACTTCGTCCAGAAGTCGGCAAATCCCCAGCTCCTGCTTGCCCATCTCGATGCTCTGCTTCGCCGCAGCAAGACGCAGGAACAGACGCTCACCGAGCAGGGGCTCACGCTCGATGCCGTGCGCTCCGAAGCAAGCTATGAGGGCAGGACCACCGATCTTTCGAGAAACGAGCTCCGTATCCTCGAGCAGCTCATGAGGAGAAAAGGCGGCATCTGCTCGCGCGAGGACCTGATGGAGGCCCTCTGGACAAATGACGCCTTCATCGACGACAACACCCTGACCGTGAACGTGACAAGGCTCCGCCAGACCCTTGCGCGCATCGGTCTTGCAGGCGCCATCGTCACCTACCGGGGCCAGGGCTATGCCCTGAGAGTGGGGCATGCATGAGCTTTGCCACCTATCTCAGAAGCCATTCACTCCGCACCGTCTCCGCCATCACGCTCCTTCTGGCACTGGGCTGCCTGCTTCCCCCTCTCGGCGTCACAAGGGACGGCACACTCCTGTTCCTCATTCTTGCCGCGATCCTGGAAGCCACCCCCTTCCTCTGGGAATGGGTCCGGAGCCTGCGCTTTGCGCGCAATCTCGAGCAGCTCTCGGCAGAAGGAGAAGATGCACTCGCGTATTCCAGGACCATCGAGGAGCCTGCCTACCCTGAAGGAGAGCTCTCATGGCAGGCGATCCAGAACCTCGCCCGTGCTGCAGAGGCAGAAAGCCACAAGACGCAGGCAGACGCCGAAGAGTACCGCCAGTATGTGGAGACCTGGGTGCACGAGGTGAAGACGCCGCTTGCTGCCGCACGCCTCATGCTTGCAGACAGCCAGAACCTCGATGCTTCTGCCCTTGCACACGAGATTGCCCGGATAGATGCCTATGTCGAGCAGGCGCTCTTCTATGCACGGAGTACCTCGGTCGAAAACGACTACCTGATCCGAGCCATTCCGGCAGAAGAGCTCGTGACCGACGCCATACGGTCGCGCGCCCGCACCCTGATCGAGGCGCATATGGGCGTCAGCCTTTCTGGCCTCATGCAGGAAGACCACTCCTCGCCTGTCCTGTTCTGCGATCCGAAATGGATGGACTTCATACTGGGCCAGCTCATCGACAATGCCGTGAAATACCGTGCTCTGCCGGAGCTTGACGGCAGGCAGGCGCAGCTCTCCTTCGCTGCCCGCATAGAAGATGCCGGCACGGCGCACGAGCGTGCGGTCCTTGCAGTCCGAGACAATGGCTGCGGCATCTCTGAGGCAGACCTTCCCCGCATCTTCGAACGCGGCTTCACCGGAGAGAACGGACGCAGCCATGCCAAGGCTACCGGCATGGGCCTTTACCTCGCACGCACGCTCTGCCAGAAGATGGGCCTTTCGATCTCAGCGCGCTCGAAGGAAGGCGAAGGCACGACCTTCGAGATCGTGTTTCCGCGTGAGCGTTCCCGCATGGTCGCATAGCGGGCAGGCTTTCAGAACTGTAAGCCTTTGTCAGCGGCTTCGATGGCAGGCCCTTCCTCCTTCGGCGAATATGATTGCAACAGCCAGACACGCGAGAAGGAGCCAGCCATGCCCCGCCATCTTCAGAATACCCCCAAGCCCTTTGACCCGAGCCCCGATGTCCCGGTCCTCGAGATCTCAGCGCTTACGAAAGTCTATGGAGGCAAGAGCGCCTCGACGAAAGCCCTGAACGGCGTCAGTCTCACGGTACAGCGGGGCGACTTCGTCGCAATCATGGGACCGTCCGGCTCGGGCAAGTCGACGCTTCTGAACTGCATCGCCACGATCGATGCGCCGACCTCGGGCACGATCCGCATCGCCGGCACCGATACGGCACGGATCTCCCGCAAGGGTCTGGCCGACTTCCGCCGCACGCAGCTCGGCTTCATCTTCCAGGACTCGAACCTGCTCGATACGCTCACCGCACGGGAAAACATCGCGCTGCCGCTCACGATCGGCCATGTGCCTGCAGACCGGATCCTGGCCTCGGTCGAGGCTATCGCGAAGTCCCTCGGCGTCTTAGAGGTGCTCGACAAGTACCCCTACCAGATGTCCGGCGGCCAGCGCCAGCGCATCGCCGCAGCCCGTGCCCTCGTCACGAGGCCACAGCTCGTGCTTGCAGACGAGCCCACCGGCGCCCTCGATTCCAGAAACGCGAAGCTCCTGCTCGAGAGCCTCGAGGCAATCAACCGCACCCAGAAGGCAACCGTGCTCATGGTGACACACGACGAGACCGCAGCCTCCTTCTGCCACCGTGTCCTCTTCATCCGTGACGGCAAGGTCTTCTGCGAGCTCGTGCGCGGAAGCGATACCCGCCGCCAGTTCTTCGAGAAGATCATGCAGATCGTGGCTGTCGAGGGAGGCGTCGAAGATGCTCGCTAAGCTTGCCTTCGGCAACATGCGCAAGATGATGCACGACTATGCCGTGTATTTTCTGACCCTTGCGCTTGGCGTTGCCGTCTTCTATGCCTTCAATACGGTCTCGGTCCAGGCCGATTTCCTCCAGGGCGATGCAGCACGTCTCCTGAAGAGCCTCGGCGACATGCTGAAAGGCCTCACTGTCTTCCTTGCCTTCATCATGGGCTTCCTCATGGTCTATGCCAACAACTTCCTGATGCGCAGGAGGAAGAAGGAGCTTGGCCTCTACCAGGTCCTCGGCATGCGCGCTGGCCAGGTGAACGCGATCCTTGCGCTTGAGACGCTGATGGTCGCCCTTGTCTCTTTCGGCATCGGCCTGCTTGCCGGCGCCCTCTTCTCCCAGATCCTGCTCTTCGTGACCGCCAGCATGTTCGCGGCCCAGATCGACCGGTTCCATTTCTTCTTCTCGGCCGATGCCTTCGTTCTGACCACTGCCTGCTTTGCCGTGACCTTTGCGGTGATGATGCTCTTCAATACCGTGACGCTCTCCCGCGTACGCCTGATCGACCTCATGAGCTCGAAAGGGCAGCAGGAAAGGCAGCGTATCAGGAACCTTCCGCTCTCGATCGTGCTCACACTTGCAGGGGCAGCGCTTGTCGGCTGTGCCTATTGGCGCCTCACCACCCAGGGATTTCCTGCGGACGTGACCGGCTCAGGTGCCACGACCTCGACCGACTTCGAGGTCACGACCGGCATGGTCGTCGCGGGCACCTATGTCTTCTTCTATGGCTTTGCGGGATTCCTCACGATGCTTCTGACCCATCTGAAGAAGTTCTTCTGGTCAGGCCTCCACATGTTCACCACCAGAGAGATTGCATCCCGCATCAACACCGCGGCAATCTCGATGGGCACGATATCGCTGATCCTGTTCCTCGCAATGACTGCGGTCACGACCGGTATGAGCCTCTGCACGGCACTCAATGCAGCAATCGACGAGAGCATCCCCTACAGCGCCTCGGTCTCCATCATCTCATCGGAATCAGATACCGAATCCCTGCTCGAGAAGGCTCTCGAACGCTCGGGCATAGACCTTGCCAGCCTGGGCAGCTCCGCCACGATCTCCCGCAGCAATATGGTCGCGAGCGACGGCATGGTCCCTTCGACCATGAGCGATATCGCCGCCCTCACAGGCGAGCCCATCCCCGCCGGCTTCGAAGGGGCTATGGCACATGAAGCCATCGGCATCTCCGACTACAACAAGATCCGCAGGCTCCAGGGGCTCGAGCCAGTGAGCCTGGAGGATGGACACTACCTCTATCTCTGCAACATGGAGCAGATAGTGCCCTTCGTGAACAGGGGTCTGGCTCAAGGATATAGCGTGAAGGCAGGAAGCATGCTGCTCACGCCGGAGCGAAGCTCTGTGATCGATGATGGATCATGCGTGCTCTATGACAGCGCCATGGGCAAGACGCCTGGCACCTTCGTCGTTCCCGATGCGTCCCTGGAGGAGATGGGGCGTCTCCGCGGAACCTATGGGACGGTCCTCGACATCCGCTACCGCGTGCCCGTCTCCGAAGGCGACGCACAGATGGAAAAGCTCCAGGATGCCCTCATCGAGGTTAACCGGGACAATGACAGCAGCATCTACTTCGATGTCACGACTGCCACAAGCGTGAGGGAAGAGGGCATGACGACGACCGGACTCGTGTCCTACCTGGCCATCTATATCGGTTTCATCCTCGTTATCGCCTCCGCCGCCATCCTCGCGATCCAGCAGCTCTCCGCCGCCTCCGACGCTGCCCTGCGCTACCGCACGCTCTCCGAGCTCGGCTGCCCAGAGAAGCTCATCTGCCGCTCCCTGCGCACCCAGATCGTCTTTGCCTTCCTGCTGCCGCTCGTCCTGGGCATGGCGCACAGCCTCTGCGCACTTGTCCAGGTGGACAAGATCGTGGCACTGTTCGGCTACAGCAACATGTGGCAGAGCATGCTTCTGGGCATCGGCATCTTCGCTGTGGTCTATGGGGGCTACCTGGTGCTCACCTACCGCATGGCATACGGTGTGCTCAGAGGCGCCATCAGGTCTGCACGTCACGCGCTCTAGGAGTTAGCTCGGCCACGGCTGCACCCCTTAGGTCCTTCGATCTGGCTGAGCTGTCCTCCCGGCACAGCAGCCGCTCCATCGCGCCGGCAGCAGACAGGGCCGCAGCATAGACACCTGCATGAACAAAGGGACTGCGCAGAAGCGCAGTCCCTTTTCTCTATAACGCTCTATCTGCCTTCCTCCTGCTGCATCAAGCACCGGAGAAGGCTTGTGTCGATCTCCAAAAGGCCAGCTGCCCCTACTCCAGCTCGGAGGCTCCCGAGACTGCTACGCCTTCTGCCGTTCTTTCGGTAAAGATGAGGGCAAAGAGCCTGCGCACAGCAGGACCCGCGAAGAAGAGCTGCCAGAAGCAGGCCGCAGGCAGGTTGAGCGCTGTCGTCTGGAACCAGACAGCAACCAGATCTCCCGGTGCCGGACGCTTGATCAGGAGCGTAGCGACAAGGCTCATGAGCGGGCACATGTACTGCACCGTGACCAAGGACATGGCAGCAATCATCGCAAAGGGCGCCTTCGGCAAAGGCCCGACCATCCGCACGGCTGCAGCATGCGCACGTGGCGACACGACCAGCATCTCGAGCACGAGCGCAATCGGCGCCATGAACGCGAATTCATGGAAGGCGGCCGCAAATGCACTGGTAGCAAGGCCACCCTGTGCAAGCGCGATGTTGTAGCAGATCATGCCATATACCATGACAGCGACCATAATGAGGGAGAAGATGAATTCCTGGATGCGGTTTTTCGGCATAGCACTCCTTCTTGGATCGGTGCAGTGTTGTTCGTTATCACCGGAAGGTGTGCGTTTCCAAGATTACCTGCTTCGAGTTTGCCCATCTACCCTACCATCTCGCGAAGCATGGCCGTAAGCATCCACACAGACTTCCCATTTTCTCTGCTCCTGGCGCACCCGCATCCCAAGCATTTGCTGCAACCGGAGCCCATCCCTTCTCTTTCATCCCATCTTGGTAAAAAGACACGCATTTCTTTCGGCTATCGTGCCTGCGCTCCCTATAGTGGATACGACCGTATTCCCTCCTCTCGAAAGGAGACCCATGGCACATCATGAACGGGAGATCATCGGCGTCGACGACCATGTGCCTGTCCGCCGCGCAATCCCCCTCGGCATCCAGCATATGATGAGCATGTTCGGCTCCACCGTGCTCGTGCCGGTGCTTACCGGCCTGGATCCGAACCTCGCAATCATGTGTTCCGGCATCGGCACGATCTGCTACCTGCTCGTGACCGGCAACAAGATTCCGAGCTATCTCGGCAGCTCGTTTGCCTTCATCAGCCCGATCGTGATCATCGGCGCAACGCGGGGCCTCGATGCAGCCCTCTCCGGCGTCGTCGTCGCAGGATGCGTATTCCTTGCAGTTGCCGGCATCATCAAGCTTGTCGGCACCGGCTGGCTCGACCGGCTGCTTCCGCCGGTCCTCGTCGCCTCCGTCATGGTCGTCATCGGTGTCGGCCTGTCCGCCACAGCCGCGAAGATGGCATTCCAGACGACCGCGGCAGATGGCACATCCGTCTTCTTCCAGGAAGGCGCCCTCGTCGCCGCCATCACGCTCTTCTCTGCCGTCATCTTCTCTTCGATGGGCGGCCTCATCGGCACGATTCCCGTCCTTCTCGCGATCATCGTCGGCTATCTCGTTGCCCTCATGCTCGGCATGGTCGACTTCCAGCCTGTCATCGACGCAGCCTGGATCGGCCTTCCTGCCCTCCATCATCCGACCTGGGACTGGGGTGCCGTGGCGCTCATCGGCCCGGTTGCCCTCGTCGTCGTGATCGAGCACATCGGCCACCTTCTTGCCGTCGGCGAGATCGTCGGCCGCGACTTCCGTCCCATGCTTCCGCGCTCGCTTGCAGGAGATGGCATCTCGACCGTCATCTCCGGCTTCCTCGGAGGGCCTCCTACGACGACGTATGCAGAGAACATCGGCGTCATGTCCGTGACCCGCGTCTATGCGACCCAGGTCTTCTGGTATGCCGCAGGCTTTGCCCTCATTATCGGCGGCCTCTGCCCGAAGCTTGCCGCCCTCATCCGCTCCATCCCCTCTCCTGTCATGGGCGGCGTGAGCCTTCTGCTCTTCGGCCTCATTGCCTCGAACGGCTTGAGGATGTACGTGACGAACAAGGTCGACTTCGGCCTCAACCGCAACCTCATGATCGCCTCGGTCGTCGTTATCCTGGGTGTCGGCATGGAGACCTCCGGCATCTCGATCCCCATCGGCGACTATGCGCTGCCGGGCATGGCAACATCGACCCTGGTCGGCATCATCATGAACCTGATCCTTCCGATGCCCGACAAGGAAGACGAAGGGAAAGACGCCGCAAAGGCATAGAGGATCCCATTCCCGAAAAAGACAGCCAGGCCTGCATGTTCACAGCATGCAGGCCTCTTTTCATAAAGAGAGGCTGCCTGCGTCAGCTCTGGGGCACCCCGCTCCATTCACCGCACAACTAAACCTCTGTCCTCGTCCCGCCGCACCGTCCCGATGGGGCATACTTGAAGGGATAATGCGACAAACAGGAGACATGATGAAAAACTACGAGATGATCTGGCAGCGCCTGCCACTCCATACCTGTGCCAATGCCCGCGAGCTGGGCGGCTACCCCACAGCCGACGGAGGCCAGACTGCCTGGCACCGCTTTGTGAGATCCGACCGCCTGTCTTTTCTCGACGACGACGAGAGGGAGTTCCTCTACGGCTACGGCATCCGTACCGTCATCGACCTGCGTGGCAGCCAGGAGATAGCAGAGCATCCCGATATCCCCATCGCAGACGATGTGGCCTACCGCCACATCACGCTCCTCGACCTCAACATCGCCGACTCCAGGTTCGACGAGCTCATGGAATCGGACCGCGAGCCCCAGGCACTCGATTTCTATGGCACCATCCTCGAGAACACGGAAGGGTTCCGGAAGGTCATCCATGCCATCCTCGAGACGCCGGAAGATGCCTGCGTCCTCTTCCACTGCACGGAAGGCAAGGACCGGACCGGCGTCCTTGCAATGCTTCTGCTCTCGCTTGCCGGCGTCGACCGCAACGACTGCATCGCGAACTACGAGATAACGCGCGAGAACATCCTGCGCAAGCCCTACTATGCCCATGACTTCGCGCAGGCAGGGTCCCGCCAGAAGCTCATGGGGTCGGACCCCGATACGATAGCCGTGACCTACGATTTCGTGATGCAGCGCTACGGCTCAGCCGAAGGCTTCTTCAGTGCCTGCGGGGTATCCGACGCCGATATCGCAGCGCTCAGAAAGCGCCTCATCGCCTCTGCGCAATAGAGGGCCTGGACAGCGCATTTCTGTCTGAAACTGCATAGAGGCTGAAAGTCATTACCTCGTTACCGTAACTGAATATCGCTCAGCTGCCAATACGGCACGCTCACAGGCCATGAGCAGGACTCCTCAGCAAGATTGGGTACTTCGGAAGAGACATAAGTCCCTATCCGAAAGGAGATACGTATATGTTCGATATCAATGGCAAGACAGCAATCGTCACGGGCGGCACCTCAGGCATAGGCTTGGCAACCGCAGAGGCCTTCCTCAGGAAGGGCGCCAATGTCGTTATCGCTGCACGCAACGAGAAGCGTGGCGCCGAGGCACTGGCACACTTGAAGGAGATCTCCGATACCGTCGCATTCAGGAAGACCGATACCTCCGACGAGGAGGACGTGAAAGCACTTGTCGCCTTCGCCGTCGATACCTTCGGCTCCCTCGACATCATGTACAACAATGCCGGCATCGGAGACATGGCGCCAATCGACCAGATGACAGCCGAGAACTTCAAGAAGCTCATCGATATCAACCTGACCGGCGTGTTCTACGGCATCAAGTACGCAGCGCTCCAGATGGAGAAGCAGGGCACCGGTGGTGCCATCGTCAGCACCTCCTCGATCGAGGGCGCTGTCGGCGATCCGAATCTCCCCTCCTACAATGCAGCCAAGGGCGGCGTCAACCTCATGTCCCAGTCCGCAGCCCTTGCACTTGCGAAGTACCACATCCGCGTCAATACCGTGAATCCGGGCTACATCGAGACCGGCATGGTGAATGAGGACGTTATGGGCAAGGAAGCCATCGACTACCTCGTCTCGCTGCACCCCTTGGGTCGTCTCGGCAAGCCGGAAGAGATTGCCCACGGCGTCGTCTTCCTCGTCGAGAACGAGTTCACGACCGGCACCCATCTCTATATCGACGGTGGCTACACGGCACAGTAGAAAGCATGCCATCCATCTCATCGGGTGGGCAGCAGCAATGCTGTCCGCCCCTTTCTGTAAGCTCCCTGTCATCCTTCAACACCTTCACCGAAAAGTGTCTGGTTCCAGGCATTGGACAGCAACTTCTCAGGAAGAATCCCTCTATACGCAACCGGAGAAGGGAATGGCCCATGCTGCTGCCCAAGACCTATCTCGTCCGCATGAAGGAACAGGAGCGCTACCGCTGGTGGAAGCCGATTGTGGCCTTCCTTCTGGCAGGCTTCCTCTTTGTCCTCTTCATGAGCATCGCGTTCTTTGCCATCGGCTTCTCGGGAGCTCCCTCCCCCATCGGGACCCTTCTCGAACAGTCGGACACCCTCGCGGCAGATGAGCTCATGCAGCAAGGCCTGGAATCCCTTGCGGAGAGCGGACCCGGCATCTCCCTTCTTCTCGGTTCTGTCATCCTGCTTCTTCCGGCCCTCTGGATTGCCATGAACGCAACACGTCTCGGCGGCCTCAGGACCCTGAGCTCTGTCGAAGGACATCTGCGCTGGCAGCGGATCGGACGCCTGATCGTTCCTGTCTTCCTCATCTTTGCGGTGGGCAACTTGGCAGAGCTTGCAATAACCTGTCTGCTTTCGGGCGAGATGCCCGCCTTCTCGCTTCCGAGCCTCTCCTACATCCTCACGATCTTGATCCTCGTGCCGATACAGTCGGCAACGGAGGAATATGCCTACCGTGGCTTTCTCATGCAGTCCTTCGGCAGCTGGATCCCTATAGCCATCATCCCGCTCATCCTCCAGGCTGTCATATTCATGGGGTCGCACACCTACAACATATGGGGCCTCCTTGCAATCCTTGCCTTCGGCCTCATTGCAGGCATCCTGACGCTCAAGACAGGCGGCCTCGAAGCCTCGATCGTCTTCCATGCCATGAACAATATCTGTGCCTTCCTCGTCTCGGCAGCTGTCGGCGCCAATGCGATGGCAGCAGAGGCCACTATC
>OCTW011588366.1_pt1 | contig 14943 bp, 12 predicted proteins | sample 1539671 | NCBI WGS metagenome assembly OCTW01 (sample SAMN02144230, study PRJEB22623) | gut metagenome | biome: sheep rumen | host: Ovis aries | place: New Zealand
GCCCTGAAGGCGGCCGGCGAGGCGAACTACACCTTCCACGGCGAGGCCGGCGGCCGCGAGGCGACGCTGCTGCTGTCCATGGTGAAGTACAACTTCGTGCGGAACTTCTCCTTTGAGGACAGCGACCTCGGCATGTGGCGCTGCACCGACCTGGGCGGCACGGAGCAGCTGTACTGTGAGGAGAAGAAGACCGACTCCCTCTCCGGCGTGAAGCACTGGCACTTCTATTCGGAGAAGGCCGACGCGGTCTGCTTCGAGCTGGAGCAGGATCTGACGGGGCTGCCCGCCGGGGCCTACACGTACCGCATCTCCATCCAGGGCGGCGACGGCGGCGAAACGGACATCTACAGCTACGTGAAGGTGAACGGCGAGACGGTGGCGTCCTGCCCCACGCAGATCACCAGCTGGAGCAACTGGTTCACCCCGGAGATCACCGGCGTGCAGGTCGCCGAGGGCGACACCGTCACGATCGGCATCCATGTGCAGTGCAAGGGCGCCGGGGCCTGGGGCAAGATCGACGACGCCATCCTGAACAGCGAGGCGGAATAAACACGCTTGGCATGAATGACGTGCGTACACTTTGCGTATGGAAGGTGCGATGGACATGAAACGCCTGATACTGGTTTGGGTGATGATGCTGTGCCTGGCGCCTTTCGTCGCAACAGCCGGCGAGATTCCATGGGACCGGTGGGACCAGAGTAAAGCTTTTGTACAGCAAGAGGCGGCGGAGGCTTATCCCGGGTGGACAGTCATCGGGGCCAGTGCTTATGGTTCCGGCACCTGGCATGATGAGACAGCGCTGAATGTGGCTGTATCGCTGTACCGGGTTGAGCACAGCATGCTGTACTTTCTGGAGCTGCACGTGGTAGTCAATCCTGTCTGGGAGGGAGAACCCATCGATTGGCAGGAGACACACCTGGCCCCTGTGCCGCTGGACACCGATTCCGTGGATGATATCTCGGAGACTATCCCCCGGTTGAAAGATCCGGATGGAACCGGCACACCGTGGCTCTCTTCCCCGTCCGGCTGTGCGGTATTCATGCTCCGGGAGGGAGAGCACTGGGAAGACCTCGGCGCGATGAGTGATGAACTGATCGGTGTTGCTGTGGATGCCCAGGGTCGCAAAGGGCTGCGGATTGCGAAGTGGGACGGTTCCGTCTACGGAGAAGTGGCAGCATCCCCCATGACTGATGTGGATTTTGATGTGGACACGTTCCACAGCGGGGACGGATTTCTGTTCATTGAACTAAGCATCAGCGACTACGAATATGCCTATATCAGCCGGAATGATGATGGCACATGGAACTGGATCGGTGTCAACACCGGGCATGCTGTATACCGTTTCAATGATGAGTACTTGCTTGATGATACATATACGTTCAACGATAGTAACGCCTGCCGGCATTACGGGCGTCTGACACTTCCCACAAGACTGGAGGAGCTGGATTTCAGCCGTATGGCCCTTCGTGGCCCGGAGCTGGCGGCTTTCCTCGATGCCGCTGCCTGGGCCTGTGTCCGGGAGAACGATACGCCCATGTACGTCAGCCCTGATGGTGAGATGACCGCGCTGTGTTATGCCCGGCTCGCAGGGACCATCGCGGCGGAGGAGGGCGGTTGGGTCTGTCTGCAGATCGGCAGTGAAGAACGTGGACTCCGTGGTTGGTTTCGCCGTGAGCACCTGGCCTTCGGGGCTTCGATTGAGGACGTCCGCTGCGGTTTTCCGGAATATGAAACGGGGATTGTTGAGCCGTACCCATGGGAGAAGGACCTCGCGACATTTGTCAACAGGGTCCTGGACAGCCCGTATGCCATTGATGTGGATAATGATTTCAGCAGCGTCTGGATCATCGGGCGTGCTCCGGATGGCCGATGGCTGATGGAAATCGATGAAGACGTGGTGGCCTTCACCCGGGCGGAGGAAGAAATTGTTACCAGCCCGGCAGCTGATCCCGATACGCCTTTTGACGAAGAGAAGATGAAGATGCTTCAAGCTGTTTCGGATGAGATTGAGTAAGAACCATCTGCGTACACTTTTCATGCGAGCCTAAACAAAACAGGCGAAAATCACGAAATACGCATCAAAAGCGAGCGAAGCCGCTGCAATTTACTTAAAAGAATTTCGGTGCTGGGCCTCGAGGTGGAATAAGCCGGTTCCCGCGTCCGGCTGTCCGGGCGGAGTACATGGCCCTTTCTGAGAACAAACGGCCGGATGCGCTGACACTTCCGGCTCACGAGGCCCCTTTCCCGTGCGGAGGGGGGCCGCTTTTCGTCCGTGGAAAAGGCCGCCGCGGCATTGGCGCTTGCCCCCTCTTGACAGCCATGGTATAATAGAATTGGTCAAAGACAGTCAACTCCACGGACCGGACTGCCGTTTCTCCGGAAGGAGGGATTCCCATGAAGCTGTCAGACAGCATCGAGAGCTTCATCAAGACGATGCTCACTCAGGAAGAGCCGGAAGTGGAGCTCAAGCGCAACGAGCTGGCCGAGTACTTCGGCTGCGCCCCGAGCCAGATCAACTATGTGCTGGCCACCCGTTTCACCATCGACGACGGCTATGTCATCGAGTCGCGGCGGGGCGGCGGCGGCTATATCCGCATTGTGCGGGTGGTGCATTCCAGCGCGCAGAAGCTGATCTTCCTGATTCAGGAGCGCATTGGCGAGCAGATCAGCGAGGCGGAGAGCGGCCGGCTGATCGGCCAGCTGGTGAACGAGCGGCTCATCACCGCCTCCGAGGGCATGCTGATGCGCGCGGCCGTGTCCGCCGAGGCGCTGTCCGTGCCGATTCCCGCCCCGATGAAGGATGCCCAGCGCGCCAAGCTGCTCAAGTCCATGCTGACCGTCATCGCCCGGCAGAACCGGGAGCGCGCGCCCGAGACGTGACGGATTTTCACGCATTTGCTTTCCTGCCCCTTCGCTGATCGAAAGGAGTCAACATGCAATTCTTTGGTCGTTTTTCCGAGAGCGCCCGCAATGCCCTCGCCGAGGCGCAGAAGGTGGCCGCCAGCCTGAACCAGCCCTATTTCGGCACGGAACACCTGCTGGTGGGCCTGCTGCGCACCGATGATCACCTGGTGCCCGAGATCGCGGACAACATGGATGAGGAGAGCCTGCTGGAGCGCCTGCGCAACCTCTCCGACGCGCCCCGGGTGGTCGGCAACATCCGCATGGAGTACACGCCGCGGCTGAAGAAGCTGCTGCAGCTGGCGGCCCAGCAGGCCTACCGGCTGGGCGGCACCTTCGTCAGCGCGGAGCACCTGTGGCTGGGCATGCTGCAGGACGACGGCATCGCCGCCCGGCTGATGCACTACTACAACGTTGATTTTGAGCGCGCTGCCCAGCAGCTGATCGAACAGCTGCGCAGCGGCGGCGAGAGTGGCGAGGAGGACGCCGAGGCCCCCGCCGGGGAGAAGGATGGGGAGGACGCGCCGCGCCGCGGCAAGGCCAGCTTCCTGTCCCGCTTCTGCCGCGACCTGACCGACGCGGCCACCAAGGAGCAGCTGGATCCGGTCATCGGCCGGGAGCCGGAGATTCAGCGCATCATCCAGATCCTGATCCGCCGCACGAAGAACAATCCCGTGCTGATCGGCGAGCCCGGCGTGGGCAAGAGCGCCGTGGTGGAGGGCCTGGCCCAGCGCATCGCCCGCGGCGCCATCCCGGAGATGCTCGCGGGCAAGCGCATCCTTTCGCTGGACATCGGCAGCGTGGTCGCGGGCACGAAGTACCGCGGCGAGTTCGAGGACCGGCTGAAGAAATGCCTGGACGAGATCCGCAAGGCCGGCGACATCATCCTGTTCATCGACGAGCTGCACAACATCGTGGGCGCGGGCAACTCCGAGGGCAGCCTGGACGCGGCGAACATCCTCAAGCCCGCCCTGGCCCGCGGCGACGTGCAGTGCATCGGCGCGACCACCCTGGACGAGTACCGCAAGCACATCGAGACCGACAGCGCCCTGGAGCGCCGCTTCCAGCCGGTGACGGTGGGCGAGCCCACCCTGGATGAGGCGGAGCAGATTCTGCTGGGCCTGCGCGACCGCTACGAGGCGCATCACAAGGTGCGCATCACCGACGAGGCGATCCGCGCGGCCGTGCGCCTGTCCGACCGCTACATCCCCGACCGCTTCCTGCCGGACAAGGCCGTCGACCTGATGGACGAGGCGGCCTCCCGCGTGCGCATTCAGGCCTACACCGCGCCGCCGGACATGAAGCAGCAGGAGCAGGCCCTGCAGAGCCTGCTGGCGGAGAAGAAGGAGGCCATCGGCCATCAGGACTTCGAGAAGGCCGCCTCCCTCCGCGACGAGGAGCGCCGCCTGCGCGAGGAGATCCGCGAGAAGCGCAGCGCCTGGAATGAGGAGCAGTCCGCCGCCGCGAACGTGGTTACCGAGGAGGACGTGGCGCAGATCGTCTCCGGCTGGACCGGCGTGCCCGTCACCCGCATGACGCAGACCGAGGCCGACCGCCTGATGAAGCTGGAGGAGACGCTGCACCAGCGCGTGGTCGGGCAGGACGAGGCGGTGCAGGCGGTCGCCCGCGCGATCCGCCGGGCCCGGGCCGGGCTGAAGGATCCCCGCCGCCCCATCGGCAGCTTCCTCTTCCTGGGGCCCACCGGCGTGGGCAAGACGGAGCTGTGCCGTGCCCTGGGCGAGGCGATGTTCGGGGACGAGAACGCCGTCATCCGCATCGACATGAGCGAATACATGGAGAAGTTCACGGTCTCCCGCCTGATCGGCGCGGCCCCGGGCTACGTGGGCTACGAGGAGGGCGGCCAGCTGACCGAGGCGGTCCGCCGCAAGCCCTACAGCGTGGTGCTGCTGGACGAGGTGGAGAAGGCGCACCCGGACGTGTTCAACATCCTGCTGCAGATTCTGGAGGACGGCCGCCTGACGGACAACACGGGCCGCGTGGTCTCCTTCAAGAACGCGATCATCGTGATGACCAGCAACGCCGGCGCCCACGAGATCGAGAACGCGCGCCCGCTGGGCTTCGACGCCCCCCGGGCCGGCGACATCCGGGATTACGCGCGCATGCGGGACATCGTGATGAAGGCCGTGAAGCAGCAGTTCCGCCCGGAGCTGATCAACCGCCTGGACGAGCTGATCGTCTTCCACGCGCTGACGCCGGAGGACATCCGCGCGATCACCGCGCTGATGCTGCGGCAGGTGGCCGGGCTGCTGGCGGAGCGCGGCGCCTCCCTGAGCTGGGACGATGCCGCCGTCACCTGCCTGGCCGAGCGGGGCTACGATCCGCGCTTCGGCGCCCGGCCGCTGCGCCGGCTGATCTCCCGCACCGTGGAGGACATCCTGAGCGAGGAGCTGCTCTCCGGCCGCATTCAGCTGGGCGATGAGCTGCTGCTGACGGTGGAGAACGGGGAGATCTGCGTCCGCGCGAAGGAGAGGACTCCTGACAAAACGCCCTCTGACGATAAGCCTTCTGACGAAAAGCCTACCGACGAAAAGCCTTCGGGGGACAGCCCCTTAGAGGAGTGATGCGATTGGATTCGCAGGACAGAATCATCAAATACCCCCGCACCCCGCACCTGCAGGGCAGCCGCCTGCAGCCGGGGGACGAGGATCTCAGCCAGATTCCCTTTGCCGCCCTGGTGGGCCGCCCCCTGGTCGTGGAGGAGAAGATCGACGGCGCGAACACCGCGATCTCCTTCACCCCGGCGGGGGAGATGCGCCTGCAGAGCCGCGGCCACTTCCTGCGCGGCGGCTGGCGGGAGCGGCATTACGACCTTTTCAAGCAGTGGGCCGGCGCGCACCGCGCAGCCCTGTGGGAGGCCCTCGGCAGCCGCTATATCCTCTACGGCGAGTGGATGTGGGCGAAGCACAGCGTCTTCTACGACGCCCTGCCGCACTACTTCTTCGCCTTTGACCTGCTGGACCGGGAGAGCGGCGCCTTCCTGGACACGCCCTCCCGCCTGCGCCTGACCGAGGGTCTGCCGCTGTGCCATGTGCCGGTGCTCTACAGCGGCAGCGTCACCCGCGAGGAGCAGCTGCTGTGCCTGCTGACCCACTCCCGCTTCATCACGGAGAACGCCCGCGCCCGCCTGGGCGAGGCTGCCGCCGCCGCCGGGCTGGATCCCGAGAAGGTGATTGCCGAGTCCGATACCGGCGGCCTGATGGAGGGCCTGTACATCAAGGTGGAGGAGGACGGCCGCGTGACGGAGCGGCTGAAATACGTCCGCGCCGGCTTCGCCCAGGTGGTGGAGCAGTCGGACGAGCACTGGCTGGAGCGGCCCATGATCCCCAACGGCCTGAGCGTGCCGCTGGAGAGCCTGTTCCAGCCCTGAGCATGGCTGCGGCGGAAGGAGGTGTGCGCCATGCAGCGATTCCTGAACGCCCTGCCGGGGCCGCCGGACTACCGCTATGACTGGGCGGCGCTGGGCGGGCTGCCGGGCCTGCACGATCTGCTGGCGGACATGGCCCGCACGCCGCAGAACCCGAAGTGGCACGGCGAGGGCGACGTGCTGACCCACACGCGGCTGGTCTGCGAGGCCCTGTGCGCCTTGCCCGCCTTCCGGGAGCTGCCGGAGAAGCCGCGGCAGATGCTGGCGGCGGCGGCCCTGCTGCACGACGCGGGCAAGGCGAAGCGCACCCGGCTGGACGCGGACGAGCTGGTCTCGCCCGGCCATGCCGCCAGCGGCAGCCGCCTCACGCGGGAGCTGCTGTGGACGGAGTACGGCCTCTCGGGGGACACGGAGGGCCGCCGCTTCCGGGAGACGGTCTGCTGGCTGATCCGGCATCACGGCGTGCCGCCCCACCTGCTGCGGGAGGAGGAGCCGGAGACGCACCTGCTGCGCATGGCCGCGGACGGCGAGCTGCTGCCGGAGGCCACGCTGCGCCTGCTGTGCCTGCTGGCGGAGGCGGACGCCCTGGGCCGCGTCGCGCCCGACGTGCAGGACATGCGCGACCGCGTGCTGCTCTGCGCGGAGCTGGCGGCGGAGCTGGGCTGCCTGGACGGCCCCTATCCCTTCGCGGACGCGCACACGGAGCGCGCGCTGTTCCGGGGCGCCCGCGTCTGGCGGGATCAGCAGCTCTGGGATGACAGCTGGGGCGAGGTGACCGTGCTGTGTGGCCTGCCCGGCACCGGCAAGGACACCTGGGCGGCGCGGCAGCACCTGCCGCAGGTCAGCCTGGACGCCCTCCGCGCCCGCTGGCCCGGAAATGTCGGCGACGAGGAGCAGGGCGCCATCGCCCACGCGGCCCGCGACGAGGCGAAGGAGTACCTGCGCGCGCACCGGCCCTTCATCTGGAACGCCACCAGCCTGACCGCCCGCCGCGAGCGCGTGATCCGCCTGTGCGAGGACTACGGCGCCCGCGTCCGCCTCGTGTGGCTGGAGACCCCCTGGCCCGAGAACCTCCGCCGCAACGCCGCGCGCAAGGCCGCCGTGCCGGAGCACGTGATCTGCGGCATGCTGCACCGCCTGGAGCCGCCCGCGCGTTGGGAGGCGCAGACGGTGGAATGGGTCTGTGTGTGAAGAATGAATATGGATTGCTGGCCGGCATGAGGCGTGCCGGCTTTTTTGTGAACGATAAATACAGACCATAAGGGATTGACAGAGAGGCGCAAATGGGATATATTCAAACAAAAGAAGCAAAACAGTGAAAAAAGGACACTGCTTTGCGCGAAAAGGAGGAATGATGGGGTATGCGTGCAGATGTGAGGTGGAAACGTCTTGCGGCTATTGCAGTAGTTCTGCTGATGCTGCTGTGTGGCACGACCGCAATGGCCAGCGGGCTTTTCCCCAAAAGCGAAGAGCTGTTCGGCGTGATCATGCCGGATATCCGCTTCGCTGTCGGGAGGGAGCCGGACAGCATTGAAAAAGGCAGCGACGGAGAGACATTCGTCTATCAGAGCTTCACGCCGTCGGACTATGACGCTTATGGACAGTATGCCAAGGCGGAAGGGCTGAAGCTGAAGCATCAGGATGTAACCGATGGGACGCTGACTGCAGAACTGGAAAAGGACGGTTCGTCCATCACATTCCAGTACAACTACGCGAAGAAGGAAGCATCGGTGTTCTATCCCGCCGATGTGCGGAGAGAGAAGGAGAAGAGTGACGCGAAACTGTCCGGCACCATCCTGCCGGATGCGAACACGATCTTCGGCAAAGGCCTTCCCAGAATCTCCACGGCCATCCTGCGCTATCCGGACAATAAGGAAACCCTGCAGGATGGGAGTTACTGCGAGACATACCAGAACTTTGGGGAACAGGATTATGCGTCATTCAGCAGTTATCTGAAAGAGGCAGAGTGTTCCGTGGGGAGCTACTATATTGACGATCAGGGAGCCTTGGTTATTCCCCTGACGATGGGCGAAAGCAGTTTCGTTTTCACCTACGATCAGCTGAGGGCCAGGGCAGTTGCAACCTATCCGGATGGTGTGATCATCGAAACCGAGATCCCGCCCAGCGCGATTCCCACGCCCGTGCCTACGGCCGCGCCGAAGGCCACGGAAAAGCCGAAACCGACACAGAAAACAGGCTATTCCGAAAGCGAGTGCTGGAACATCGCAGAGAATTACCTGAAGGGCATTCTGAAGAATCCCAATTCTCTCCAGATTCACAGCCATACTACTTTCATAGGTGCCAACAGCTATACCTTCACGATTGACTACTCTGCACAGAATGGCTTTGGCGGTTATAACCGGGAGACCTATTTCATCGAGGTAAACTTTAACACAGGCAAGATTGTCTCTGCATTTGGCACCTGACAAGGAGGAATAACGAACATGAAACGCGCGATTTGTCTTATCATCACCATGATGCTTCTGATGTCTTCTCTGGCTTGTGGAGAAGGCTTGCTGCCCTCAATGACGGAGGCCTACGGCGTCGCCATGCCATCTCTCGGCGCTGTGCTGCACCGCTATCCTGACAGTGAAACAAAGCAGGCGGACGGCAGCACCATTCAGCAGTGGCGCAATGTGACGGAAGACGATTTTAACGCCTTCAGCGAGTATCTTGCGGTGGCCGGAGCCGCATTGGAGGATTATGCTGTTGATCATGGCGTACTGACAGCGACGATTGGGAAGAAGGGAAAGACTTTCCTTTTTGTGTATGTGATGAACTCAGAGGCGGTCACAGTAACGTATCCGAAAGGTACTTATGACGAACGCAGTTATGAGGCAGAATCACATTACAATCAGGCAATAGAATACATGGCTGCCGGACAGTATGGGGATGCTTATCTGGAGTTTTGTGCTATTGAAGATAAGCAGTATTATCACGATGTGGGCAGTCTTCTGAAAAGTGATCAGAATCTTACAGCAGCACGTGAAGCCACACTTGCGCCTTTCCGTAACGTGGGCGGATACATTACTTTCGGGAACTACGAACAAGACGACAACACAGGAAACGGCAAAGAACCCATCGAGTGGCTGGTGCTGGACTATGATGCAAAGAATAATCGGGTGTTGCTGATCAGCAAGCATGGTCTGGATTCGAAACCATACAACACAGAACGTGTTGATGTTACCTGGGAGATGTGCAGCCTACGAAAATGGCTGAATAATGATTTCCTGAACAAGGCGTTCAGCAGCACGGAGCAAACTGCAATACTGACGACAGAAGTGGACAACAGCAGCGGCCAGGGCTTTGACTTCACAACTGTTTATGGTTGGGCTTTAAAGACAGATGGCGGTAACAACACGCAGGATAGGATCTTCCTGCTGAGCTATGCTGAAGCGAAGAAATACTTTAATATACGCAAAAGTCTGTATTGGGGTGAAGAAAACGAGAAATCCATGGTAGCACCAACAGCATATGCAAAGAAAGTGGGAGCAAAGACAAGGCTTCAATGGATGAAATTTGGCGAATGGACTGGGCAATGGTGGCTGCGTTCCCCCGGTGAAAATCAAAACAGCGCCGCGAGCGTGAACACCGACGGCACCCTCATCTCCCTCGACGTCAACTATGACGACATTTGTGTCCGCCCTGCTTTGTGGATCAATCTGGACTCTGGCATCTTCTGAAATAATCTTTTGCAGAAATCATAATCGAACGGTCTCATGAAACATTCCATCCATGTCCCACCCGGACAAAATTCCCCCAAATCCGCCCATCCCAATTGACAACCCCGACCTCCCTATGCTATCATGATTTCAGAGAATACCAATGCAGCCGTCGGCAGTTCGGCGGCGGAGACAATTTCACAGGGGGAGGAATGAATCATGAAGAAAGTGTTGGCGTTGGTGCTGGCTGTGGCCCTGATGCTGGGTATGACCTCCGGCGCGCTGGCCTGGGAGGAGTACGACTCCACGCTGCTCAGCGCGCTCGACTACTCATCCACCGAGATGACGAAGACCGGCGTGCGGCCCGCGACCTGCGCGCTGATCCTGCTGGACTACATGCTGGCGACGGGGGAAACCGACGTGCTGAGCTCGCTGGCCGCCTCGGGCACGGCGCGGCTGGCGGCCTACGGCGCGTGCATCGACGTGTACTTTGAGTGCACAAACGGCCGATACCGCAGCCTCTTCTACGCGCCGGGCAGTGAAAAAATCACCGATTACGGCGAGAAATCCATCACCAGCATCAGCGACAAGTACACCTACTACCGCGTGGACATGGCAGACGTCCTCTCCACCATGATCGACCTGCTGGAGACCCTCAAGGGCGACGACTGATCGCCCTATGAAAACGGCCGCTTCCCCGCCGGATGACTGTCATCCATGGGGAAGCGGCCGTTGTTTTTTTGATGGTATATTCTACGGCTTATTCGGCGGAGGTTTCTTCCTCCGCGGGCACAGGCGCGCACAGCTCGTCCAGGCCCTCCGCGCCCTCCGCGCCGGTCATCAGCTCGCGCAGCAGCAGGCCGAGGAGGCGGGCGCTGTTCGCGTCGTTGCCGTTGTGCACGCGGATGGAGAGATAATACTCATTGGCGGTGCCGACGTTGTAGATGCTCTCCCGCAGGAAGGGCAGGCCCTGCAGCGGGATGCCGAAGAGATGCCGCTCGCCGCTGCTCTCCTCCACGCGCCAGGCGCGCTCCACATTGAGGCCCGCAGCCTCGCAGGCGTTCACCACGCCCGGCAGCTGATCCAGCGCGACGAAGGTGCCGGTGTTCGCAAAGCTCTGGAACTGCTCCCGCGGCAGCACGGTCAGCTCCGCCTCGCCGGCCATCAGCCGGGTGGAGAGCACCACCACGCCATCCGCCCCGTCGGAGGGGATCCAGAGGGAATGCACGGTCTCCTGATCCGGGAACTCCCGCTCCTGCAGGCCGCTGAGATAGTTGTTGACGCGCTCCTCCTGCCCGTAGGCGAAGAAGTACACCTCGAGCAGCTTGTTTTCCGGCGTGCGCGGGGCGGTCACGGTCATCGCGATGCTCCAGCCGCCCAGGGCCAGCGCCGCCAGCAGCAGGTATTTCCACCACGAATACCGCCAGTGCTCCTGCAGCCGGACACGGGTCAGCGGGGTCTTCACGGGCAGCACTCCCTTTCAGCAGTTGAGACGGTTCAGACGGGCTTCATCGTGGGGAAGAGCAGCACGTCGCGGATGGTGGGGCTGTCGGTCAGCAGCATCACCATGCGGTCCAGGCCGAAGCCGAGGCCGCCGGTGGGGGGCATGCCGTACTCCAGCGCGGTGACGAAGTCCTCGTCGATCTCCGCCTTCATGCCCTGGGCCTGGCGGGCCGCCATCTGCTCCTCGAAGCGGCGGCGCTGGTCGATGGGGTCGTTCAGCTCGGAGAAGGCGTTGCCCATCTCGTGGCCGGTGATGAAGAACTCGAAGCGCTCCGTCAGCCGGGGATTGTCGGGCTTGCGCTTGGCCAGCGGGCTGATCTCCACCGGGTAATCGATGATGAAGGTGGGCTGCACGAGGGTCTTCTCCACGTATTCGTCGAAGAGGGCCTCCAGGCAGTCGCCGCGGGTGGCAGTCTTCTCCACGTGGATGTCCCGGCGCTCCATCTCGGCGCGGGCCTCCTCGTCGCTCTGCCACTGCGTCCAGTCGATGCCGCAGGCCTCGCGCACGGCGTCCGCCATGGTGATGCGCTTCCACGGCGCCTTCAGGTGGATGACCTCGCCCTGATAGGTGACGTCGGTGGTGCCCAGGGCCTTCATCGCCACGAACTCATAGAGCTGCTCCACCATCTCCATGATCTCGTGATAGTCCGCGTAGGCCTGATAGGTCTCCACGGAGGTGAATTCCGGGTTGTGCGTGGCGTCCATGCCCTCGTTGCGGAAGATGCGCCCGACCTCGTACACCCGCTCGAAGCCGCCGACAATCAGCCGCTTCAGGTACAGCTCGGTCTCAATGCGCAGCAGCATGTCGATGTCCAGCGCGTTGTGATGGGTGCGGAAGGGCCGCGCCGACGCGCCGATCTCCACGGTCTGCAGCACCGGCGTGTCCACCTCCAGATAGCCGCGGCCGTCCAGGAACTCGCGCACGGCGGAGATGATCGCGGAGCGCTTGCGGAAGGTGTCGCGCACCTCGGGGTTCACGATGGTGTCCACATAGCGCTGGCGGTAGCGCAGATCGGTGTCCACGAGGCCGTGGAACTTCTCCGGCAGCACCTTCAGCGACTTGGTCAGCAGGGTGATGGCGGTGGCGTGCACGGTCACCTCGCCGGTCTTCGTGCGGAACACGGTGCCGGTGATGCCGAGAATGTCGCCGATGTCATACTGCTTGAACAGCTTGTAGTTCTCCTCGCCCAGCTCGTCGCGGGTGGCGTAGAACTGGATCTCGCCGCTGCCGTCCAGCAGGTGGGCGAAGCTGGCCTTGCCCATCACGCGGCGGCTCATCATGCGGCCGGCGATGGCGACGGGCTGCTCCATCAGCGCGTCCGCCCCGTCGATGATCTCCTTCGCGTGGTGCGTCACCGGGAAGGTCGTGATCTCGTAGGGGTTCTGGCCCGCGTCGAGCAGCGCCTGCAGCTTCTGCCGGCGGATGATCTCCTGTTCGGAGAGCGGCGGGGTCAGGGGGGTCACGGGATAATCAGCCATGCTCAGCCCTCCTGGTCCTGGCGGGAGATGGAGAGAATGCGGTAGTGCTTGACCGCGCCGGAGGGAATCTCAATGGTGCGCTCCTCGCCGACCGCCGCGCCCAGCAGGCCGCTGCCGACGGGGCTCTCATCGGAGATGTGGCCCTTGAGCGGATTGGACTCCTGCACGCCCACGATGGCATAGGTCATCTGGCGCTGGCGGTCCAGATCCAGCACGGTGACGGAGGTGCCCACGGATACCGTGTCGGTGCTGATCTCGTCCTCGGAGATGACCTCGGAATACTTGATCGCGTCCTGCAGGCGGGCGATCTCGGTTTCGTTCTCGCTCTGCTTTTTCTTGGCCTCGGTGTATTCCGCGTTCTCCGACAGGTCGCCGTGACGGCGGGCCTCGTCGATCTCCGCCGCGATTTCGGTGCGGACGACCGACATGCGGTAATCCAGTTCCTCCTGCAGCTTGGCCATACCGGCCTCGGTAATCCTCTGCCTCTTTTCGGCCATGGTGACGACTCCTTTCAAATGCAGCATGCGCTGCGATTGCCCGCAAAGGGCGTACACGAAAAACTCCGCGCGCCGGGCGAACATGCCCATTCTATTCAAAATCCGCGGGTTTGTCAAGCAGAAACCAGAGAATGCGGAACACCTGCCGTCTGCCCGCGCGCAGCGCAAAGGCCCTTTCCCTAAAGAACGTCCTTTTCAGAAGAATAGGGGCCCGGGGGAAGGGAAGCCCTTTTCCACGAGGAAAAGGGTTCTCTTCCCCCGGAATCTGCCGTCTCCATTATAACGAAAAGAACGGCGCCTGCAGAGGGCGCCGTTTGGGATGTCAGTAGGTGAGACGGTCGTTTTTGATGTCGACCTTGTTGCGCTCGGCTTCGATCTTGCAGGAGAAGGATGCGTCGCGGGCGACCTGGATGGTGCAGCTGCCGCGGATGCTCCTGTCGCCGGCCTTGCAGAAGGTGAGCATGTGCGTCCCCTCCGAGACCAGCAGCACGGCCTCGTAATCCTTGCCGTGGGGCAGGGTGGCGATGCGGGTGTCGTCGCAGTAGAGGTCCACGTCGTACTGCGAGAACAGGCCGTTCTTCCGGAACTCGATGCGCAGCTGCAGCTGCAGGCTGCCGTCGACGGGGATGGCGCCGGGCGCGCTGCGCAGGGTGTCCTCCGTGATGGCCTCCGTCTTCTCCTGCGTGATCTGCACCGCGTCGATCTTCGCGTGGATCTCGCACTGGTAGCGGGTCGGCTCACTGAGGTTCAGGATGGTGCTGCCCTCGGACGGATAGGAGGAGCCGTCCTCCCGGAAGAGGATCACATGCCGGCCCGGCGTCAGGTACAGCGTGTCCGCGTAGTCCACGCCGTGGCGCAGTGTGGCGACCCACTCGCCGTCCACGAAGAGCTTCACGTCATAGGTGGAGAAATAGGCGTTCTTCTCAAAGGCAATGTCCAGATCCAGCCGGATCATTTCCTCGTCCGCAGCCGCCGGAACGGCCGCGCCGGGGCGCTTCGTGCCGCAGTTGCCGCAGAAGTTCCCCGTGCATTCCGCCGCGCACTCCGGGCAGATCCAGACGCTCTCGTCAGGGCGTTTCGTGCCGCATTTGGAGCAGAAATTGTCCGTGGACTCGGCGCCGCAGGAAGGGCAGGTCCACGCCGCATCCTCGCCCAGGGCGGGGACGCAGCAGATCAGCAGGATCACGGAAAGAATCAACGCAGCCGTTTTTTTCATCGCTTTGCCCCTCTCTCATATCACACCGCCGCGCCGATGAACGGACGGCGGCGCCTTTTCTGCGGCCGCGCGCGGCTTACCGCAGCAGCACTTCCTCGCGGCGGGGGCCGTTGCTCACGATGTGGATCGGCACGCCGACGGTCTGCTCGATGAAGTCCACATAGCGGCGGCAGTTCTCCGGCAGGTCGCTGTATTTGCGGATGCCGCGGATGTCGCACTGCCAGCCGGGCAGCTTCTCATAGACCGGCTTGCAGCCCAGCAGCACCGGCGTGGCGGGGAAGTCGGTGATGCGCTCCCCGT